>OHDW01000130.1_pt1 | contig 17747 bp, 9 predicted proteins | sample 1567131 | NCBI WGS metagenome assembly OHDW01 (sample SAMEA3879508, study PRJEB24766) | human gut metagenome | biome: human-associated habitat; feature: feces | place: USA | collected 1985/1987
CCGAGAACACTCTCGACAACCCCAATCTGATTCGTCCCGTGGAGACAACTGCCACTTGCGTAAGCAAGAAGAACATGACAGTTCTCAACGACAAGCTCCCTGCAAAGTCGTTCAGAATGTATAAGATTAAATAAAATTTAGGAAATTACGAGTTAGGAATTACGAATTATTCTTAGTTTAGTAATTTAAGAAAAAGGAGTTTTGAATTCTTTAATACAAGGGATTCAAAACTCCTTTTTTATTATATATGCAGAACCTTAGCGTGAAGGTGTGCATTCTATTCAAAAATTCTAATTCGGATGGCGTATGCCGTCCGTTACACTCCGGCTTTGTCCAAAGCCTGACGGATGTCGTCGAGGATGTCCTCAACGTCCTCAATGCCTACAGAGAGACGGATGAGATCGGGAGCAACGCCTGCCTCACGCAACTGCTCTTCGGAGAGCTGGCGGTGAGTGTGGCTTGCGGGATGGAGCACGCAGGTGCGGGCGTCAGCCACGTGTGTGACGATGTTAATCATGTCGAGCGAGTCCATGAAGCGGATGGCAGCGTCACGGTCGCCCTTCAGTCCGAAGGCAATCACGCCGCAAGATCCGTTAGGCAGGTATTTCTCGGCAAGCTCATAATATTGGTCGCCCTTCAGTCCGCTGTAGTGAACCCATGCCACGCGCGAATCAGCCTTCAGGAATTCTGCCACACGCTGAGCGTTGGCGCAATGCTGCTTCATGCGGAGGTGGAGCGACTGCAGACCAAGATTGAGGATGAACGAGTTCATCGGGGCAGGGATAGAGCCGAGGTCGCGCATAAGCTGAGCCACCAGCTTGGTGATGTACCCCATCTTGCCGAACTTCTTGGCGTAAGTAAGTCCGTGATAGCTGTCGTCGGGAGTGCACAGACCGGGGAACTTCTCGGCATGTGCGAGCCAGTCAAAGTTGCCGCTGTCCACTACGCAGCCGCCCACCTGACTTGCTGTACCATCCATATATTTAGTGGTGCTGTGCGTTACGATGTCAGCTCCCCACTCGAACGGGCGGCAGTTAATCGGTGTGGCGAAGGTATTATCCACGATAAGAGGCACACCGTTCTTATGAGCGATGCGTGCAAACTTCTCGATGTCGAGTACGGCACAGCCGGGATTGCTGATTGTCTCGCCGAAAACAACCTTCGTATTTGGACGGAAAGCCTTCTGAATCTCCTCCTCAGAGTCGTTGGGATTGACGAACGTACACTCGATGCCAAGTTTCTTGAGCGTAACTCCGAACAGATTGAACGTGCCGCCGTAAATCTCATTGCTTGTCACGATATGGTCGCCAGCCTCGCAGATGTTGAACACAGCGTAGAAGTTGGCAGCCTGTCCGCTGCTTGTCAGTACGGCACCCACGCCACCCTCAAGCTGCGCAATCTTCTGCGCCACTACGTCATTGGTGGGGTTCTGCAGGCGAGTATAGAAATAACCCTCCTTCTTAAGGTCGAAGAGCATCGCCATCTCCTCAGAGTTGTCATACTTGAATGTGGTGCTCTGGATGATGGGCGGCTCGATAGGCTCACCGTTCTTTGCCTCATATCCTCCGTGTACACAAAGAGAGGCAGTACGTAAATTCTTCTTCATATTATTAGTTTTATTCTGTTGATTATAGGCTTGTTATGCTGAAAATCGGTGCGAAGTTACAAATAAAACCGCTAACACGACGTATTCTTATATTGTTTTTTCACAACAACAGCGCATATAATATGCTTGAGGACTTGCTACGCAATCTTAAGCGCCGTGTAATCCAGTTCCTTAAGGATAAAGGCAAGGAGGTGGCAAAGAAGGTTTGGGCAAAGGTGCGTCCTGTCATTGCCACTATCAAGCAGACCATCCAGATGCTCAAAGAGATGGCTTTGCGTCTGAAGGAAAATATAGAAACGGTCATCAATGGTGTATACAACGACCTACAGAAAACATTCGGCGAGGTATATAATACCATAAAGGCAGGACTGGACAATGCAGTAAGTGCCATCGAAAGCGAGGTGAAGAAGATAGAAAACAGTGTCAAGCAGATGGCGGATGCCGTGGAGCGTGACGCAATAGATGTTATCAACGACGCCAAGAACGGAATAAACGAGATAGGCAAGGAGTTCAGTGCCATTGGCAAGGAACTGAAGAACATTGAGGTGCAGGCGGCAAGGGCTATTGCTAATGTGTTTGCTCTCCTTAACAGTCAGCAGGAACTTAACAGACTGGTCGAGCCTGCATACAACGAAACGCTAAAGGCTGACCTTGAGAAGTATGGCTCAGACGCCGAAGATATATTCGATGACGTTAAGCAAAAGCTGGGCAAATGGTCGGTTGGCGTTAAGGCAAGCGTCGTGAATTTCGTGAATCCTAAGAGTTGGGAGCAGCGTCTCGCTGTTGCCCTCAACGACATGCAGAAATGCATGAAGGAGGATGCCAATAAGATCAGCTCACTGATGTCAAGGGAGGGAGCCAGACAGCTGCTTACTGACCATGGCATGACGCTGAAGAATCTGAAGAACGAGATTGACATCAATGACTATGTAAATATTGTGTATTCGAGCGTCAGCTATGTTGTCATCCCTAATCCGAAGGCTTACTATTCCAGTCTGCGTGCGATAGTGGAGGATGCTGATGCTACCGTGGCGTTAAAGAAGAAGATGAAGGATGAAGCGAAGGAATTTGACGCCATCATCAGACGATTCGTCAATGCCGTATGGAGAAACATCAGAAGAGAAATCCTTGAGCCTATCATCAATCATCTCAAGAAGCTCCTCCTCGAGATTGTCAGAAAGCAGATTGTCAACAAGCTGCTTAGGCTTGTCAATGATGCCGTAAAGAGTCTGTCTGACAGATTCCCGTCATTGAACAACGTATCGACAGTGCTTCGCGAGATAGACAAGGAACTTAAGGATAGAGGCTTGACGCTTGACGACCTTAAGTCGCCCCAGAAACTCCATGAGCATGCCAAACAGGAGGTAAGGATGCTCGTAAGCCAAGGAATAGACAAGGCAGGAAAAGCCATCGGCGATATCGAAATCAGCATACCGCTTACTTATGTATTATGGATGAAGGAAGTGTTGGGGAGACCATTAGGTTCACCACCTCAAACAAGACTACACGTGATGTAGTCATCTATGTCATAGCGTTGTATAAGTCGATACCGCAGGAGGTGAAAGATGAGATAGCAGATTTGCTTCCTTCTCTGCCGGACTTCCATGTAAACGAAGGACTGAAGAACTATGTGAAGAGCATAGACACACAGTACGACCTGAATAACCGTGTGGCATGTTTCACACTGCTTGACGTCAAGACTCCAAGCGACAAGGATCAGAAGGTGGATGCAGCATGCAAGCTGCAAGTGCTGATGTTCGTTGGCAATTATTCGCCAGGTGAAAACAAGGAGTCGCTGCCGGCATTGTATTTCTGCTCGGCTGTCAGTGCGTCGGCAGACTTTAATGTACCCATCGGCCAAAAGCACGTCCTGCGTCTTGGAGCTAATGGCAGTATGGGACAGATGACTGACAATGTTTCGGAAAAGACTGACTTTGCAGAAGGCCAGGCTTTGGGCTTCTGTCTGACAAAGGGCGGAACATTCCATGGTCTGCTTGACGTAGACAACATGGGAGGCTTGTTCTATGTACGTTTTGAAAGGAAGGATTCGTCTGCGGTGGTAAATATCGTGAATACCGAGTATGTTGACTTCGGCATACGCAACTATCCTCAGCTGTTCTATGTGGGCAATAACCGCAAACCTTCCGATCCTGCAAAATACACAGATAGCAAAAGCAGCACTACGGATAAGGACAAGGGGCTCACTCTCGGTTACTACGGAGGAATAGAAAATCTGGAGCTTAGGATGAAGCTCTCGGCAAACTCTTTCTTCAAGATGTTCCTCAAGGACGACCCAACAATGAAGATAAGCACCTCTCTGCTGTATGACATGCAGAACGGTCTTAAGATAGACGGTGGAGCGAAGTTCCATCTCGACTTCGACATCAGCAAGCTTGAAATCGGACCAGTGAAGTTCGACAAGCTCTCTGTAGACCTCGGAAACCTCTCGGGAAGCTTCGGCGATCTGGGCATGACACTCGGCTCGACGTTTGCGCTCGATTTCAGTTGCCTCACCATGTCGTTCGAGAACCTCGGTATCTCGTTTGACATCAATTTCCTTAAACCTGACGGAAGTCTCGGCGATTACGACTTCTCAGGTTCGTTCAAGTTCCCGGACGGCATTGGCATCAGTATTGAAACACCAGTGGTTAAGGGAGCGGGCCTCATCAGCTACGACAAGTCGGAAGGCACACTGTTCTCAGCCCTGTCGCTTGAGGTGCTGAAGAAGTTCACCGTGGGCTGTATCGTCGATGCTGACCTCGGCGTTAAGGACGGACATTACTTCAGTCTGGTAGCACTCATATCCACCTCGTTCAGTCCCGGAATACCTTTGGGCATGGGATTCTCGTTGAACGGTGTAGGCGGCTGTCTGGGTCTGAACAGAATGTATGACGCCGATGCCGTTAGCGGCGGAGTGCGCAGCGGTGTGTTCGGCAGCGTCTTCTTTGTTGACAATGTGATGAATCATCTCACAGAGATGAAGACAGCCGTGAAGCAGTTCTTCTTGGGCGTGCTCTGTAAGATCTGCTTCGAACCCGTGGTGACGTGCGAGTTTGGTCTGCTCATACAGGCTCCAGCCCCGACGAGCATTGGCATTGTCGGTGCATTGAAGGTGAGAGTTGGCGATACCAATCTGATAAAGATTAACGTCTATTTCTTCGGCGATATAGACTTTGACAAGGGATTACGCTTTGATGCCTCTATTGTCGACTCTGAGATTGTCGGCTTGAAGCTTGAGGGCGACATGGCGTTCCGCCTCTTCTGGGGTGGACCATATAAGGGCTTCGGACTTTCCATCGGTGGTTTCCATCCGGCTTATAAGCCAGAGGAAGGACTGAAGTTCGCACCCAATATGCGCCGTCTGTCATTGAGCCTCAATCATGATATCGTGAAGATAAAGCTGGAGACATACCTTGCCGTTACGTCCAACAGTTTCCAGATAGGTGCACATTTGAATTTACAGGTGGGATGGAAGAAGTTCGGCCTCATCGGTTATGCGGGCTTTGACGCATTGTTCGTGTTCAAGCCGTTCCGCTTCTCGTTCTCACTGGAAGTAGGCGTAGCTGTTATGGTTGGTGAAGCAAAGCTGTTCAGCGTTGACCTTGCATTGTCTGTGGAAGGTCCGGCGAAATGGCGTGTCAAGGGTAAGGCTTATTTCACGGTGCTCTTTATTCCGGTCAAGTGCGATTTCAGCCTTGCATGGGGCAAGAGTCCTAAGGAAGAAAGAAGAGCCACCATTGCTGTATGGAATGACATTCTGCTGCCAGAACTTCTCCGTGACAACAACTGGATTACGTCTTCTGCGGAGCAAAACAATGACGGTAAGGAAAAGGATGAAAACGCTGTGTTGATGCTTCAGCCCAACGATACCTTCTCGTTCAACCAGAGTGCAGTGCCGTTCGATTATCCGATGGACCTCTGTAATGACGCCCTACCGGAAGACTACACCTCGTTCCGTCTCAAGAAGGTGTCGATAATTGCGGACAATGAGGAATTCTCTCTTGAGACTTCATGTCTGAATAACGATTTCGCACCGTCGCTTTACAAGGAGCTGTCCAACGAAGAGCGACTTAGCAATCCGTCGTACGAGAGCGTTACCAGCGGTTTCGAGGCAAAGGACAATAAAGCTGTTTCTGTGATGTCATTCGACGGCAACGATTTTGTCGAGGCACAAACCAAGTTCTATGTAAAGGAATGCGAGAGTGAACTGTCTGGAAATCGTAAATCGAGAAACGTCCTGCATATACGCAATGACAAGGCTTCGTTCAGGCGCTATGTGAAAAACCTGGATACCAAAGTATAAAAACAAGAAAAACAACTATAGATATGGCAAACAAGATGCTTTTCATACCGTATCTCCGCAAGGGATATAGTAGATATATATTAGAAGAAGACAATCTTGGCAAATCCGGTTCTGATGGCAAGACCTCTACACTCATCAAGTTCCACGTTGAATTTGATGCTGATAAAGCTGTCGGCAATACTGTGAGCAGTGACCTTGTTGCCGAGAAGGAATTTGCCGTTGCGGGTCCCGGTGATGTGACACGGCTGGATGCAGCGCAGATTGTCACCTATTCGCCAAAGGGCAGTCTCGTGAAGGTGAGCATGGAGTATATGCCGTTCATTGAGTTTGCGGACGAAGACTTCCCGTGGCGCTATACGCCCCTGAAAGCTACAAGTGAGGGAAAGTTGCGTCCTTGGCTCACCATCATCGTGCTTAAGGCTGACGAGTTTCAGATAAAGCGGACGAGCAACAATCGGGAATATGTCGAAATATCATCTCCGAACAGCTTGAAGGGTATTGTTCCAGATTCCGAAAAACTGTATGAGCTTGCCCATGTGCAAGTGAATTTCGACGATAAAAGGATGAATCTGTTAAATAATTCCTACAAGAATGACATAGGCAGATTTCTTGAAGATTATCCTGAGAGAGGCGTAGCAAGATTGTTGTGCAACCGTCAGATGGACCCGAATACCGAATACACGGCGTTTGTCGTGCCTACCTTCGAACAGGGCAGGCTGGCAGGTCTTGGCATGGAGTATGACGATGTGCCGGTGCAGAAGGCAGCATGGGGAAATCCGGAAGGCTTGTCAAGCCTTGAATTGCCCGTATATTTCAGGTGGAACTTCACGTCCGGTGAAGCAAGCTTCCTTACTCTCGCCAGACGTCTCAATCCCATTTCTGACCCCGACTATCTCAACTTGCAGGCTCATCTGAATGTAGACATCGAAGGCTGTGGACTGATGAACGTAAAGCACTCTTGGGTGGAAGGCGACAAAAGCGGAAATTCCATCATACAAGTGCCTACTGTCTTGATGCCAACCACGAATAATGAAGTGACGAAGGTGGAGAGCAAGGAGGTAAGGGAAGATTTGCGCGGTCTGTTACGTAAGAGTCCCGTCTTTGTACAGAACGCCAGCCAGCTGACCGGAGTGACATATACCGAGGATGAAGATCCTTGGGTGGTTCCTCCTGTATATGGCGGCAGGCACAAACTGGTATTGGATGATATCCTTAACGAGAACTACAGTCAGAATGTCGTGAACGAACTAAATATGCAGCTTCGCAACAGAATACCTGCCGGTATGGGTGCTGAGGCTGTACGTAATAATCAGGAAGACTTTGTCAATCGTGCATGGCAGCAGGTGGAGCAAGTTCTTAAGGCTAACCAGAAGATACGCGAGGCGTGTGAAGCTGAGAAGGTGAATAAGGTTGCTGATGAAAGGCGCAGCGGCAGAAGCCGTTATCTGGATCAGGCATCACGTGTGAACGATGAGCGCTTCGAAGGACTGCTTTCTGATGCAGCATTGAGAGTCACCAATCTTTCGACGGCTTACAGTGATGAGGTGAGTGTGGACACGCTCGTAAGAAAGGTGCCCGGCATGGAAGACGACATCCTTGGAAACGTAAATGCGAAGAACGGCAAGACCATCGAAGAGATTAAGCAGTTTTTCGACTATAACAGCATTCCCGAACTACAGAAAGACTTAGGCAGAAGACATCCTCTTGTCGTAGTGGCTTCGGGTAAGGAGGACTATTTCGACGTGTTCGAAGGGTATGAGTTCTTGCGTGACATCCTGGCTGTGCGTGTTAGCGGACTGGAGTATAAAGAGACCACCATTAAAAAAAATGGTCAGGGACTGATTTTCGTTATCGAACCGAAAACCCATGAATATCTGACAGAACAAAAAGCGGAAGTCAAGATAAGCGGAAAGGACAACTATCTGAAGATTTTGAGCAATACTGTGACGCAGTCAGACATTCCTGCATTGCACATGGCTTTGGAGGAGAATGTCAGACGCTATAAGGATTTTCTCAATCCTAAAGCGGAAAGCAATACAGGCAGGAATGCCCAAAACCGAATGCCGATATTCCTGAATGTCAATGGCGAATATCCAGGCATCGTGCTTAATGATGATGTATACAAGGATTTCTCGAAGCATGCTGCCGTACAGGGCGATTATGTTTTCGTAAGAACGCGTATTGACGGTACCGACTCTTACCTTGTCGTCACTTCACTGAGTCATCTGCTAAAATCAGGCGCAAAGCTGAAAATGGGACGTACATCGCTTACCTACAACAAGCAGACAAAGCGTTTCGCACCGTCATCACGCGGAAATCAGAACATTAATGTGATGTGTCTTAACGAGGCGAACAGATACGAGACGAACAATATGTCAGTAAGATCAGACAGTCCGTTACTGAATCTGCCTGGCTATAAGAGTTTGTGCAAGTTGACACGAAATAAAGACGTCAAAGACTGCATTGACATGATAACAACCATAGACAGAAACTTCTGGTTGCCGACGAACGCAGAGCTTTCCGTCCCTAAGAACGCTTTCACATGCAGAAAGTATTCTGTCGGTGCCTGGGTGCTTGCTGACGGCGACAAATGGCTTAACGGCTATGCTTCTTGGATAATGGAACGTCAGAAAGAATTCCTTGCAGAGAAGAAGAAAATAGAGAATATGAAGAGATTGCCGGGACTTAAACCCATTAATTACAAAAAGCAACGGGTCGGCGCAAAGAAGTATTCTACAGAGAATGTACGTGACGAAATAGCTAAAAACTATAATATACAAACAAAAGACCTTGACGCAAGAATCTCAGAGAAATATCCGGTAATGGCGTATCCCGTATTGCCAGACCCAACGTATTTCTATCTGAAAGAACAGTCTGTCAGGTTTATGATACCATCAGTGGACAGTCTGAAGAACAACACCATCTCCTGCTTCTATGCCAATCCTGCCTTTGAAGAGGCATATTTGGCTGGTATGAACACTGAGATGGGCAAGGAGCTTCTGTGGAGAGAATATCCTACGGACGAGCGAGGATCTTACTTCCGCAAGTTCTGGGACGTTCCTGAAGATCCGGACACCATCGACGAAACTTACTTTGACGTTAAGGAGCTGCATAAATGGCATGACCGTCTTGGAAAGAACCACATGAAGAACTCCAAGAGGATGGTGTTTGTGGTGAACGGCGATCTTATGCGTGTTTATCCTAACACCACTGTATATCTCTCGTCTTATAGCAACGGTCAGCTCATTCATGTCATGGAGCCGAGCATTATGGGATGGATAAGGGACAATACTTACCTTGTGGGATTCGACGTACAGAACGAAAAAGAGATAATCAACTATTATCTTACCTTCGAGGAGCTTGACCGTTCTATACGCTTCAGCCATAAGAGTCATGAGGGCAAGACATGCAACTTTGAGAACGGTGGTATGTATGCAAGGCATCATCGTGTGGATGTCACCGTGTTCGGACTGCCGGTAAGTGGCATCATAAAGAAAAAATAGGAATTACTAAAAACAGTAGAACTATGAACAAGAATCAAGATATACTCAAGAAATACTTTGAGGTTCAGATAAAAAAGATCCCAGCCCGTAACAGACTGATGCTCCTGCCCCTTCGCATAGAGACCCGTTTTGCCGAAAACAGAAAGGTGATTGTGCGAAACCAGCCCGATTCTGTCTTATTCGTATTCATGGAGTTATGGCAGATGGCTGACGAGGGCGTAAGCATAGAAAAGATGCAGCTAATACTTAGGATGATGGAAGACTTGGACGTTGTGTATGCCCAAGACTGCCGTTATCTGAAAGAAATTATCGAGTCAATCCCTGACAGCCTTGACAAGTCAGACCAGAAGGAAAAGGATAAGGAGCTTAGGTCTTTAAAGTAAGAGATGTGGGCTGTCGTGGAGAGATATTCCAACACGACACGAACAAAACCTAACCGTGCCACACTGTTCGCTGACAGGGTGAAGCGTGTGTGCAGACGTATCAATGAGGTGAATGCGGCAAGGACCTTTAGCGGCAAGGCACGCAACAAAGGCGATAGGGCGTTCTCTTCTACCGTCAGATGTCGCAGAATGAAAAAGCATGTTGATGATGCGCGTAAGTTTCTTGAGGGAATATATGAGGAAATTAAAGAAATACCTTATTTCTCAAAAGACCAAGCAGATTGCATATATAGAGATGTGGAGCACATAAGAGAGCTGTCGCAGAGAATACACTTAATAAAAGGTAAAAAGGTGGAGCGCCTGTATCCGTATATGGCAGAGGCATATCAAAGGGATTCACTATTAACTGGGAACAAACGTGCAGAAAAGCCATTAAAGGAATTCCTTGAGTCTACACGGAAGATATCAGACTTCTTCGATTCTTTCGATTTGGATAAGTTAAGGACGGTCTTGTCAAGAAATGTTCGTCCCGGCTATCGCTACACTTATCCTGCTACGGTCCTTATCAAGAACAGATTCTGGGATACAGACGAAAGCTCGGTCTATTCTAATGATTTTCTTGAGGTTCTCAAGGCAACATACTTCGATTATCATCAGGAGATGGAGTGGCTTAGAGATATCGTCGATATAAATCATAAAGATCTTTTAAAGGAAGGTGGAAAGTTCCGATATATCAAGAAGCGCAAAATACAGTATGAGCGTATAGCAGAGAAGTGTCTTCTTGTAAGATTTTATCCTGACACCCTCGCCATAACTCAGGCACAGCAGCCGCTGACTCGTGAAGAGGCCATTGAAGGAAAAAAGATGGCGGACTACCTGAAGAGATATTTGAAAATCGACAAGCCGAATAAATACATCAAGATTCCATGGAATGAACTGAGAGGTGAATGGCGTCTGATGTGTCAGACCTATGGCGCAGTCCGTTCTGCCTGGATTGTAGCCCAGGCTTCTGCGCCTAATTTCAATCCATCGGACTATAAAGAAGAAGGTAACGAAGGTTTCCAGAATGTCACTCCTGTTACACGCATGCTTCCTGAACGCTTTGTCCTGAACGCAAGGCTCAAGCTCGACGCCCGTCGCAGTCATGACTTCTCATTCATCGGTCGCCGTCTGCCGGAAGAACTTCAGGTGGGATTCAATATGTTTGAGATGGGACGATCCGGTGACGACATGTACGACAAGACTGACGAAGGCAGGCTGAAACTCAATAAGGGTCTTGCATGGATGACAGATTTTGATGAGGCAGAGCGTATAGGTATGGCAATGACCATTCCCCTTGACGAGTTGAAACATCGTCGTAAGACCTACCGTGAGAACAAGGATAAGAACAACTGCGGAAAGGAAATGCTCCGTACATACGAATTTGAACATATCATTGTCAGCGGAGTCATTGACGATGATGGCAAAGGCACAAAGTCGAAGAAAGAGCTTAAGGATATGCTGACGTCATATCTGTACGAAGACGGCGGACTTAAGTTCCTTAAGACAGGAACACCTACGAACATTCTCACCGAAGAAGACCAGTCCGATTACGACACCTCTGAAACAAGGATGATGGACAAGTCTTTCGACTTTGTAAGCGATCATCTTACCTATCCCCTTAAGGTCAGGCAGATAAAGGACGGAAAAGGCATTGTCATCATCGTTGGTCCCAACTCAAAAAACAACAGCAATGAGTCAGATTCCTTCAGACTGAACGCCTTATTCGGATTCGACAACGCCACGAGTCCTCTTACATACGCCGCAGATTCTGACAATATGGAGATTCACAAGGCAGAGGTGGTGAGTGCCGCAGTAAGTGGAAAGATTGATGACAGACTATCTGACCTAAGGGAAAAATTAACTGGTGACGGAAATAGTGATGGTCTGCTTGCTCGCGGCTATTATCCGGTAGTTCGTGTTGGCAAACAGCCTTTCGGAGTGCTTCCCGTTATGGATATTAGACGGTACAGAATGTGCGATCTTACTTCTTACTATGATCAGTATAAGCTATGTGATAGGTATCTTGATTTTGAGTCGTGGGATCAGATATATAGGGACATAAATTATGTCACCAATTGGAATTTCCTTTCAGAAAAGACTCTTACCGGAATAACCGGCGATGCCTATCAAAGGTATATGAAGGTGATGAGCATGACTCCAACCAGCACAACATTCCAAAAACGTCAGGTCCTGACAATGGAGAACACCAAGGCGGGCGAATATGGCGAAACAGTGGAAGTGCCAGTAAATGGCGATGCAGGTGTGGAGTCACTTGAGGGTAAAGCCAATAAACTCGTGGCAGTGTGTGAGGAGATAAAGAATTTTCCACGAGTGAAGGCATTGAACATCAGCGACGACGAGTTGTTTGACTTGGTGGCAGAATGTGTGGATGTGAGAACCTATCGTCTGGACGCCAGTTTCACAAAGATGGCTCATTCTATGATAAGAAATGGAGCTGACTATATTCTCGGTGCCTACGGTTGGGTGCTTGACCTGAAAGAGGACAAGGCAGAACCGATATCTGACGAATACATCATCGCACCGTCAATAACGCATGCCAAGACAGCTGCCGTACTGCGAAGCGCCTACGCCAAGAGTCAGAGAGGCGACAGCCATAAAGATGTCGACAACAATACGTTGGCAATAAATCTGTCAGCACGTAGAGTGCGCATTGCCAAGCGTATAATTGACGGCGTCAAGAGCGGTCTGGCTATTGGAGCCATTCTGGGGGCTGACCTTGAGCGGAGCATACATGAGGAGATGCTCGATGTATGTATTCTGCCGTTGAGGAAGAAGTTCACTCTCTTGTCGTCACGTCTGAATACGGACGGAAGCACATCCACATCCTCCAACCTTAACACTGGCAATACGAAGGAAGACTCGAAGAATTATGCTTTGGCAGTAATAAACGGTACTAAGCTGATAAACGCCCTGAACGAGATAAAGATTAAGGGCGACGTGGACAACATACTCACACTACGTCAGTATTTCACGCGGAACGACAAGGAATGGCAGGCGTTTGTCAATGGCATTGACGGACTTCGTCAGACTCTGAACGGAAAAAAGAGAGATATGCTGAAAAAGCTCGTTATGGACATGGCGGACAGCTATGATGCGCTTACCGATGTGGTGATGTCTGAGAGCATATATAAACTATGTGAAGGAAACACTGCTGCCGTGGACGCAATAATGAAGAGTATGAATAACGAGACCAACTTCCCGACACCGGAATTCGTGGAGCAGCCGATGTCATGTGCACGAATAGAGCAAAGAGTGGTTGTGGGTCTTGACGCTTCGGCGTATGTAGAGAAAGCGGCTTGTTCGGGCAGCGTGTTCCAGTATGCCGACCCTGCCGTAGACGGATGGCTTACGGGGCTGCTCTCAAGTATGAGCATAGTAAAGGATAAAGTAATGCCAGCTTCGGCTATCGTCTATATGTCGCAGAACATGAACGGTCTTCAGGCATTACTCGACCATAAGTATGACGAGGTGCTGTCGGAATATCAGCTTATGCTCAATGCGCTGCGTGAGATGATAGGCAATGCCCATCCGTTACGTCATGACGAACTGGAGCATACATCTGCTGGCGACTGCGTGAGCGATCCTGACATCAAGGAACTCAGCTCACGTGTGGGTAAGGTGGCGTCAATGGTGGAGGATGTTCTTGAGAAGGTCCATGAAATCGTTGGCGATGCCGGTCCGAACGACGACGAATACTACACACCCACGGAAGACATCGTTGTGGCACTCAAGCATCTGGCTTCGCTTGGCAATCATTCTGCGTCTAAGTTGCTTGAGAATCCAGAGGATGTCACATGCGACGACGTAAGGCAGATTGTAGGTACGTTGCGTGAGGCAGTGGCTTCGGCTAAGACTGTAAGCCCATCTTCTACGGCAGAAGACTGTCAGAAAGCCATCAGGGATATGCTCTGCAATGAGGTGATGGTGGTGCCACGATTCTCTTTGGATACTGAGCATCTCGACACGAAGGGACTTGCCTACCAATTAAATAAGGACAGGCAGTTCTTTAAGAATGTCAATCCCGAAACCTATGACGAGTATGTGGAGCAGGTGGCAAGGGTAAGAAAGCAGGTGTCGCTGCTTCATCAGGTCTATCTGTTCGCATTCTTCAATGACGGCACCGACCTTGACATGAAGGCAATGCAGATGCCGGTTGATGGCATGGAGGACCAGCAATGGATAGGTGTGGAGGTTGACGAGGACAAGGTCTGTGATGCCAACTCATACATCATAGTCAATTCCTGCGACTTTGCCAATGATCTCAGAAGCGGCAATTATGCTGCGGGTCTGGTTGCCGACTTCTGGACGGAAAGCATTCCGCTCAAGGAACAGACTGCAGCCATAACCTTCAGCTATGACCAGCCAGACGCGGAAGCTCCACAGACTATTATTTATGCGGTTAACCCACGAGTGCGATGGGGCAACCGCTGGAATTATCAAGAGTTGGCAGGTGCACTGAAAAGTACGCTCGAACTGGTGAAGTTGCGTGCTCTCGAACCTGATGATCTTCTTCGAAACCGATGGGCATCGAAGGAACTGTTATCCTAATTGTCAAACCTTAAACAGTAAATGATTATGGCAAACCAAGATATTAACAGCAAGATTTCAACCAGCCTGACCACCCGTCTTGAGACACGTACCCGAAACGGAGATATCACGGATGCGCTTCGTTTTCGTGTGCATGATGCCTTGTGGATGCTCACCCGTCAGTGGCAGTTGGGCGAGTTTAAGGGCAACGATGCTGGTACTGCCATTGCCGTGAAATGCAAAGCATGGCAAACAAAGATGAGCAATCCCGTGAAAAGCGTGGTTGATACGGGTGAGGACCTTTGTCAGTATCCTATCGAACCGCAGATAGAGCAACTCAGACACGAGATGACTCCGATGGTCAGAGTGGAATCGGCAATGCGCTATATGGTCATCCTCAAAAAACGGATGAAAAAGGACGAGATGGCAAAGAAGCTACATGAACTGAGAACGCGCTATCCCCTCAATTGCGAGTATGGCGCTACCAGCTTCGACAATCAACCTTCAGCCGTGACTCCAGCCTTGAAAGACATCGTGGAGTATTCAAAGAAGCAGAATTCACAGCTTACAAGTTTTGCCAAAGCGTTCTCCGGTAAGGCTTTTGACGGTGTTAAGCTGTTCGAGGATCTGACCGTTCATGGCTGCAAAAACGATTATGATAGAGAATATGCAGAATGGTTCCGCAAGAACTACGGCATTGTTCATCAAGACTATTGGGACACAAGGTCGATGCGCTATGACTGCACTTTCAATATCGGCAACAACTCGCTGAAGTGTAAGGATTACGCAGGCGGACGCTTGTCATGGTATAGCTTTGACGAAGCAGACGTGAAGGACGATACGGTAAAGAAAGAAGCTGACAACAAGCCCGCTCCGAAAGAGCACGAGTTTTACGGCATACCAACACTTGCCACCTACAGTGGAGCACCGAACAAACGCCTTTGGGAGTTTGAGGACCACATGGTGTATATGGGCGACTCCAAAGATATGCAGTCGCAAGGCAACATCGTGATGATGCAATATGCAACAATGTACAGCAATGACTGGATGATAATGCCGCTGACCGTAGAGGTGGGCGATTACATAGAAGTGAAAGAGCTTACTGTCTGGGATACGTTCGGCGTAAAGAGCACCATAAAGAATCAGAAAAACAGCCAGCAGGGCGTTACGGACGACGTAAAATGGCAGATGTTCACACATACTCCGGCAAGCAACATCTCGAAGATAGATATGAACGGTCTGTTGCTGCCACCGGTGCTGCCGTCAACAGTGGAGAGCGAGGCCGTGGAGGAAGTGATGTTCGTCCGTGACGAAATGGCTAACATGATCTGGGGTATAGAGACCAAGGTGCAGGACGGATGCGGCGGTGTGATGGATGCGGCTAAGCTTGCCAATAATATAGCAAGCAAGATAGACGACGAGAACGAGAAGCGCGAGGTGCCGGGAAAGGTTACTGTAAGCGAGTCGGCTGATGGTGACGTGGAAGTGGAGCGTACGAAGAAGTCTGACTTCAGGTATGTCCTGCGCACGGATGTGCCCCTCAATTGGATTCCGTTCCTGCCGCAACAGCTTCCCGGTCAGCATAAGGAGATAGCGTTAAGAAGAGGAAAGATGCCATTCTATGTTTACGACGAAGCCGGACAGACCGGCGACTATTACGCCGTGCGTCCGATAAGCAGTCTGCTCAATGGGGTCTATACTTCCGTTTCAGGCAAGATAAAGGAGAAGCCGATGTATATTGCCGAAGAGGAGATACTTCAGACAGGAACCCGCCTCATCAAGAACTATCAGCGTGCACGTTGGTTCAACGGCAAATCGTTCAACTGGTTAGGCATAGAAAAGCGTCTCGGAAACATGCAGGCAAATTCCGGATTGGCTTTCGATAAGCTGTTGAATCCCGTAAAATAATGTTTTATAGGAAAATACGCAAAAAAAGTGAACGAATAACTTGCACGAACAAAAAAGTATTCGTATATTTGCGACATAAATAGCGAATCCGCGCCGCCAGGCCAACTGGCGGTGTCGGAGGAGCCTTCAGCAGGTAAAGGACAGTACGACATAACAGAAAAAATTTTGTGAAAGAACCCGGTTGAACCATCACTTACTCTTTCTGTGGACTGTTCTTGAGACGGATTTCTCTTAAATGGGAAGAAGGAGAAGAATTTGCCTCGCATTTTGTTTTTGTGAGAGTTTGCTTAGACAGAAAGGGGATTTTCTTGCTCTGGATTTTCGTTTTTGCGATTGAAGCTCTTGGGCAGACATGGAGTTAGAGGAGAAGGCAAGCGGATCAAGTACACCTGCAAGTAGGGCGGCGCACGTGAAGCGCCACTCAAAACGGGAGCCGTTGCTCCCGTTTTTTTGTGCCATTACGGATCAAGACAGCTACTATTAACCAACCTACATAAAGTCCAAGTAGTCCGTACGGTTCTCCTATGCTTATCAGTCTTCCTTCTCGAAGTGCTGATAGTCCTTCAGTGAGCGATAGTCTCCGCCCCATCTGAAGCCGTGTTGCTTGAAGAGACGGTAGGCAAGGTCGTTACGGTCAATCTTGTATTTGAATGTTTTGGTACGGTCGGCATACTTTCTTCCCTTTTCGGGGCTGACCTTATACGTACCGTCCTGACGGCGCTTTACGTAGGGATTGTAGAGCGGATTGATGTCAACGGCTTTGCCGAGGCTGTGATTGGAGAGCTTCTTTGATCCGGCTACGGTGCGATAATTGAAGCACGTGGTGTTGTTATGCTCCATAGACCGTATGTCGTCAGCTCCATAATTGTCGATGAGCTGCATGTGCTCAATGGGATACTTGGCTTCAAAGAGCTTACGGAAAATGTCCGTAAGGTCGTCGGCAATGTCCTTATGGCAAATCATTTCACCCAATTTAATGCGTCCGTCCTCTGTGTAATGAAGGAGGTGAAGGTAGCGCAACGAGGAACGTAGGACGCGGCAGTCCTTCTTATACGAGTTGCCATAAATTCTGCCGAACACAGCGTCACTTATGGGCATGGAGGCGAAGCAGCGGTCCGTGCCGTACTTTCTCACGTCCTCTGCCGACACCTCTTTGCCTACCTGCCATTCCTCAAGTATGCGGAATGTCGGCTTGTTGTCTGTCTTCTGCATGCTGACAGAGCGAGTGTTGGCAGATTGCTGCGCACATGCGACAACAGTTTGTTGGTTATTGTCATGCCGTGGCTGGCTGCAAGTGGCTGACGAAGCTGGTAGCAGAGTGCATAAAGATGTGGTGGCGAGAATATGTAAGATGTTTTTCATACATAGGTTGTGTTAAACGAAAAGTCGGTTATATATAAAAACGAAAAACCGCCGGCCCTATCGGACCAGCGGTTAATCTCTCATTTTTTTGT
>OHDW01000131.1_pt1 | contig 17683 bp, 14 predicted proteins | sample 1567131 | NCBI WGS metagenome assembly OHDW01 (sample SAMEA3879508, study PRJEB24766) | human gut metagenome | biome: human-associated habitat; feature: feces | place: USA | collected 1985/1987
GCTGTTGCCTATGTTTGTTGTGCTGCTTGTGGTGTTTGTGCTGATAGGGATTATTCTCGAAACTTGTACAGATAGTACGGTGCCCTGGTGGGATAGTTTTACAACAGCACTTAGTATTATTGCCATGTGGATGCTTGCACATAAATATGTGGAACAATGGTTGGCATGGCTGGTTGTTGATGCTGTTTCTTGTGGTATCTATATTTACAAAGATTTATATTTCACTTCTTTTTTGTATGGACTTTATGCGGTAATCGCTTGTTTCGGTTATTTGAAGTGGAAACAATTAATGAATTTATCTTATGAAAGAGTATAAATTACCGATAGGATGTGACGTGCCGGAAACAATTATTCTGGCTGATGGTGATTTCCCTTCCCATCCGTTGGCACTGGAGTGGTTGAGGCAGTGTCCTTATGTGGTTTGTTGTGACGGGGCAGCAAATACTTATATTCGTTCAGGTAGAATGCCGGAAGCCATTGTTGGCGATGGCGATTCTTTATTGCCGGATATTAAAGAGCGATATGCTTCGTTGATTCATAGTGAGGCAGAGCAGGAAACAAATGATTTGAGTAAGGCATTTCGCTTCTGCCTGTCACAGGAGAGGAAGCGTATTACTATCATGGGGGCTACAGGAAAAAGAGAAGATCATACAATAGGGAATGTCAGCTTGCTGGCGGATTATATGGAGCAGGCGGAGGTTAGTATGATGACTGATTATGGTATTTTTGTTCCCATAAGGGAGGACAGTATGTTTGAATCTTATATCGGTCAGCAGATTTCTGTTTTTAATATGAATAGTACGGCTTTATCTGCCGAAGGGTTGGCTTATCCTTTGTCTGTGTTTACCAATTGGTGGCAAGGGACTTTGAATGAGGCATTGGCCAGGCATTTTATAATCCGGACTGAAGGTAAGGTTTTAGTGTTCAGGGTATTCTAAAAGAAAAGACTCTTCAAGGAATGAAGAGTCTTTCAATTTTTTTATTTTGTAACTGATTATGCTTCTACAGCCGGAACAACAGAAACAGATCTTCTGTCATTGCGACCTACTTTGAAACATACTGTACCATCTACTAAAGCGAAAAGAGTATGGTCACGTCCCATACCGATGTTTTCACCCGGATGGAATTCTGTACCTCTCTGACGAACAATGATGTTACCTGCTTTACAAGCCTGTCCACCAAATATCTTAACGCCTAATCTCTTACTTGCTGATTCACGGCCGTTCTTAGAACTACCTACACCTTTTTTATGTGCCATTTCTTCTTAAATTTTAAATGATTAAGCAATAACTTGTTTAATAGTTAACTCTGTAAACTGCTGGCGGTGACCGTTCAGTTTTCTATAACCTTTTCTTCTCTTTTTGTGGAATACAAGTACTTTGTCGCCTTTTACCAGCGGAGATACTACTTCACAAACTACCTTGGCACCTTCTACAGTAGGAGCACCTACAGTTACTGTTCCATTGTTGTCTACCAACAATACTTTTTCAAATTCAACAGTTGCGCCGTTTTCTGCGTTCTGAATGTGGTGTACAAACAGTTTTTTGCCTTCTTCAGCTTTGAACTGCTGACCGTTAATTTCTACAATTACGTACATCTTTTTATAATATTAAACGGTTTTCTCCGTAAGGTGGAATGCATCACTGCCTTCACTTTTCTACCTCATCGGACTAAATCGGGCACAAAATTACTATATTTATTTATATCTGCAAAGAAAAACCATCTTCTTTTTTCTTGTACTCAATGTTTTTATTCATATTGCATTTTGTGGATGCGCGATTGTATAAATAAGGTTTGTGTGATTGTACTTTTATTTACCCCATTGTATAATATAGGCTATCAATACAATGATGCCTATAATGATAGAACAGACTAGCAACAGTCCCAAAAAGCAATACCAAAACATGATTATTGTACGGCAGAAGCTTTTCCACCAGGAAAGTCCGAACAGTTGGCGGTAATCCCAGACAAATAATATAAAGATTGCTTTGTAACTTAAATCAAAAATATCATTCAAATGTGCTGTTCCGGTAAATGGCAGGATCAGTAAAGAAATCCATAAGATTTGGCAGGCTATATAAACTTGTGCAAAAAAGTTTTCCGTCAGATTTAGTCTACGTCCGATAGAGGTCCGGCAGAAGCTTAACCGGGTGCTTATTGTAAAAAGAGGGAGCAGAGCAAGGATGCTGAAGGCTTTGTTGCCATGTATCCAACTTTTCATCAGGTTACCGACTGCAGAGAGAAAGCTATTTTCTGTGAAATAATTGTTAGTCATTTCGTTAAAGACATTTTTCATTTCACTTCCGGCTTCGCTCAAATCATTCCAGATATCTTGATCTTCATAGGGATTATCTTGTTGGGCCATGTTTGCCAATATGTTTTTTCTTATTTCCGATATGGTTGAGTCTTGTTTGTTGGCTTCTCTTCCTAAAGTGGCCATCCGTAAGCTATCTTGTCTTGCCAAAGTCGTACCAATTTCTTTCATCAGACCTCTCCAGTCATCAATCTCGCCGTTTTTTGCTTTTATTTTTTGTTTAAGCTCCTTTTTTATTTGTTTGCTTATTTCTTTTTTTAGCTCATTGGGGTCTTGATTGCTGAATTTTGCATCGATTTGTGCTTGTATTGATTCTGATAAACTGTGAGTTTGGGCCCACTGTGCACTGTCTGCATAGGTAATACTTTGTCCTAGATAATATTTGGTACAACTGTCTGATGTCTGTTCCTGTTGGTACTTGATGTCGTCCATCAGGCTGGCGATAGTAGGCTCTTCTTCCATTTCCTTTTCCGATAGTTTTATCGCTGCCGGGTCAATGAGTTGTACGCCCATGATGTATAGAGCAGCCAGAACGAACAAGGTTTGAAATGGTTTATAGTAATGTACACGTTTTCCCTTCAGATAATCCCGTATCATGTATCCTGGTCGGTAGAGTAGTTCTATCAGGTTACGGCTGAAACCATGGTCTATGTTAAAGAACCCACTTAAAATATTCTGAAAGGCATTTCGTATGGTAAAACGTGGCGTGTGGCGGTTTTGTCCGCAATGGGGACAATAATTTCCTTGAAACGTGTTTCTGCAGTTCTTACAGACGCAACATGTCGGATTTTCTTTTATTTCATGTTTCCCTCTTATTTGTTTTTGATGGAGCAGTTTGTAGAAGGCTACTATTTTTGGGGGAAAACAGGAAGAATAAAAGAACTTTTCCGGAAAATGTTTGTCTGGTTCGTAAGGGGTGAATTTATGAATTAATGGAAGTAACGAAAGATTGTCTAGTATTTGCCGGTGTGGGTAGACCATCAGTTCTTCGCGGGTTGTCATGCCATTGAGCACACCTACGAAGTCTACTTTGGCTGCTTGGGCGGTTTCTGCGTCCACTGTGCTGTCACCGATGTAGAGTGTTTCGCTTTTCCGGCGATGCAGCCGGCGTAGTGCTTTTTTTATACCTTGGGGATCTGGCTTGGCTTGCTTTACATCCTCTCCTCCGATAATAATGTCAAAAAAATCTTTCGGAAAATGTTGGTCTACCATTTCGCGGATACGAAAACGGAATTTAGTGGAAATGATACCTATTTGGGCACCTTGGCTTTTCAGTGTTTTCAGCACGGTAACCGTTTCAGGAAAAAAGAAAGTGTTGACAGTCATGTATGTATCTGCTTCCTTTACATATTCTTTTTTATATTCGGCTAATGTTTCGGGAGTAGTGATTCCGCTCAAAATACTGAATGAATCTTCCAGTGTTTTTCCAATGGTGCGTTTTATGGCTTCATCACTGATGCCCGTATGCCCATGGCGTTCCAGTACATTACGAAAGCAGATAACGATGCCGCGTGAAGAATCGGCTAGTGTGTAATCAAAATCAAAAAGGTATGTTGTGTATTTCATTCTTTCAAATTAAATTCATTTTAGTGTAATGAATATATTGTCCGCAAGGATCTTGTCAAGGACGGCCTCCACTTAACCAGTGTTTACGGTAATAATCTTCATTCAGGCTGCTGATTATGACTCCCCGGCTGGTACTGGCATGGATGAACTTATTATCTTTCAAATAAATACCTACATGACTGGCAATCCGTTTTTTTCTGCCGTTATGGAAGAATACCAAATCTCCTTCGCGCAAGTTTCTCTTACTTACTTTATGGCAATCTTGGGTACGTTGGTCATCCGAATTACGTTTCAATTTTTTGTGGTATACCTTTTTATATAAATGTGAAGTCAGTCCGGAACAGTCCACTCCCCGTTTGCTGTTACCACCGCCACGGTAGGGGACTCCCAGCCATGCTGCTGATTCTACGTACAGTTGGTGATTGTCTTTCATGTCAATATCCATATTCAGACGGATGGAGGCACGCGCCAGTTCTTTGTAGTTATAACGTGGGGCAGAGGTACCGCATGAAACCAACAACATGGCCAGTGTACCTAATACCAGCAAATGGGATAGTAGTTTTTTCATTCTGTTACATTAAAATAGTCCTCTAATTCCTTTTCGGCGGAATTCCCTTTATTGTCAATATCTCGGATAATCTTTCCGTTTTCCAACAGAGCGATGCGTGGGCATATATCTACTGTGTGGTTCAGATTATGGCTGGATACCAGTATGGTGGCTCCGGTTTCTTCATTATAAGCTTTCAGTAAATGCTTGATAATGGACTGCGAACTAGGGTCCAGAAAGTTGAACGGTTCATCTAGAATCAGTACCTGCGGTTGGTGCAGCATAGCCGAAATGATACCTATTTTCTGTTTGTTGCCTGCCGAATAGTTACGAATCAGTTTTTTTTGTCCGATGACTTCGCCATTCATAAAACGTTCAAACCTAGCGACACGTTTATCTACTTCTTCTTTTGTTAGTCCGTACATTTTTCCTACAAAGTAGAAATATTCTTCGGGGGTAAGATAATCTATCAGGAAACCTTCGTCACTGAAAGCTCCCGTTATATTTTTCCATTCCTCACTCCGGCTCACATCGATGTTTCCGATATGTACACTGCCTCCGTCGGCTTTCAGCAAGTCCAGCATCAGGCGGAACAGGGTCGTTTTTCCTGCTCCGTTATTGCCCACCAGTCCCAACATGTTACCGCTTTGAATGGAGTAATTTTCTATGTCTACAGCCACTTTCGGGCCAAAGTTCTTTTGTAATTGGTTTATTATGATATTCATACGCAATTCGTTTTAACGTGAGTCACGGAAGCCTTCCATATTCTCATAACGGCGCTTCATGAAACGGTTATAGATATTTTTTATCCAAATATTGTGGGTTGCAATCAGTAACAACCCTATAATCATCATGATGATGCAGGCTGTATCCTGTTCAAAGAAAGCTGTCAGAGCTTTGTTGATAATCAAGGGCAGGAAAAAAGCACATGAGATGATAATGGTCTGGAATAAGGAACTTCCCCGATTGCTTCGCATGACATTGGCGTTTAACGGGAGTGTCTTTTTATTGTACACAGCCAGTTGCAGCATCATGGCGAATACGAATCCTGTTGTAAACAGCATATAGGATAGAGCCATGAGGAAGGGTATCTTGCCCTTAGCTACAGGGATCATCATAATCAGGAAAGGGATGAACACGATGATGCAGTTCAGGTAATACTTGGCACGAAGCAAGTTATAGATAGATTCCTTACGGCTCATAAGACCATCCAGATAGTTGCCCTCAAAAGACATCACTTGCCCCAGGGTCATGATACTTAAAATGGCAAAATTGTATATGCAGATAAAATTTATCATTCCTGTTCCGTCATACACATCCGTGAAGGCAATCAGTGCCGAAAAAGCCAGCATGATGATAAATCCCATGCGGAATTGTGTCTTTACGGTTTTGTTACGGAAACACAGTTTTAGTTCCAGACGTAGATATTCACCTACGTCACCATAGCGGTCCAGGAATTTATATTCGGATACATGCTTCATCTTGGTGTCTTCCACTTTGGCTATTTCATTATAGATGAAGTGTAGCTGTAGCTTGCGATTTACTAGCAGAAGTAACAGAATGGCTGCTATGACACCTAGAAAGGCGAGTATGTTTCCTTCTATAAATCCTTCTCCCAAATTCATCATGAACGTGGAAACCGGGTTTCCTTCGGGAATAAATTCAGTTCCCGCTAATAATCCGTATACTCCGATCGGGAGAAGTATATAAAGCAGTTTCTCATTCAGTAAAGTTTTGCATATCAAATACCAATAACTGTTCATAACCATCAGAAGCCAAATGCCGCACAGATAGCATAGGATGCCCGTGAGTCCGTAGAAACGGATAATCGTAAGCAGAGCAAAAGGTATGATCAGGAAAAACCAGAAGAAATTGTAACTGCTGATTCCAGATTGTAGTAACAGGGTATCCACCAGCTTATTCTTTTTTACCGGCATAAGCAGATAGGGCTTGATCTCTTGCGACATGGCCGGTTGGAGCATGAAGCGTAACAGGAAATCAAGTATCAGAAGATAAATCAATCCTTGGTTCATAATATGGTAAGGTTCCATGCTGGGAAAGATATCTTCAAAAGCAAAGGACAGCATGACCCCGATAAAGATGAGGTATGCTGCCCAAAAAGCGACCATAAAGTAAATTAAAAACTTGGCGAAGCGGTTCCTGTCAAATGCAGGATTCCGCTTGGCCGCAAGTTTTTGATTCTGTCTTATAATAGATAGAAGCATAGGCTTGGATTATTTTGTTTCTTCCGAGGTCATGCTTACTTCTACACGGTTATTCTGTTCCAACAAGGCTTTGGTAAATTCTTGCAGATCTTTAGCGGTAATGCTGTTTACGGTATTTGTGTAGCCGGTGTTCATATCTGTCCCTTCCCAGAAATATTCACCCAGTATATTTACCCAATAACTGTTTTCTTTGGCATTTTCCTTGTATTTCTTCAGCATGAATTCTTTTACCTTGTTCAAATTTTCGGCAGACGGTCCTTGGTCGACAAACTGATTCAGTTCATTCAAAATGATATCCGTCATTTTGGCACGTTTGGCAGGATCGGTATCGAAATAGATTTGCAGAACCGCTTTCTCTTTTGGATATTTGGTCAGACTGCCGAATGCGCTTACTCCGTACGTACCGCCTTCTTTTTCACGCACACTTTCGGTATACATGATATTCAGTATCTGTGAAAGCATACTCATCATGATTTGGTTTTTCAGAGTATATGCACATTTACCATTGTTGATAACCAGTACAGAGGCTTTGGGCGTTTCCAGTTTTTTGCTGAAAATGTTCTTATAGTCGCCTTGGCGCATATCAATGTGATTGTCACGGAAGGTTTCCTTGCGGTTGACAGAAGGCAAAGCTCCCAGATAAGTTGCAATTAACGGCTCTACTTCTTCCGGTTTGATGTTTCCTACAAAGATGAAAGTAAAGTCGCTGGCGTCTTTGAAACGGTCTTTGTACATCTCCATAACTTTGGCATAGTCAATCTTGTCCACCATATCGGCTTTCATACGGATAGTACGCGGATGTCCCATATAGAGGGCTTTTTGCAATGTATCCTGTAAGGCAGTCATGGGGTTGGCCTCTTGATTTGCCAAAGATGCTTGCAGACGGTTCTTGAATGAAGTGAATGCATCATTGTCCATTCGTGGAGCCGTGAATGACAAATAGACTAATTGCATCAAGGTCTCAAAATCTTTGGGTGAGCAGCTTCCGCTCAGCCCCTCTGTATTGCCACCGACAGAAGCACTTACACTCGCTTTTTTACCTGCCAATACTTTCTCCAGATCAACATTGCTGAAGTTACCCAAACCGCCGATACTTGCCACATCATTCATGACATTGATATTGATAATTTCATCATTCGGGAACAAGGAACTGCCACCCGGACTGAAAGCTCTCATTCTGATTTCATCCGCTTTGAAATCGGTCGACTTTAAGATAACGCGTACTCCATTGGATAGAGTCAGGATAGTAGAACCGAACGGACCATTTTCCTGTTTTGTAATCTTTCCACCTTGGGGCTTTTCAGAAATCAAAGGTTCATCAGAAACTTTGTCTTCATAAGCAGTCAGTGTTTCAGCTTTTACCTTATTGACAGCAGCCAAAATTTCTTCCTTGGATGGAACTTTCAATCCTTCCTTTTCTGGGAAGAATACATTTACTACCAGATTGCTGTCGGTAACCAAGGCCGGGATCAGACTGTTTACCATTTCCACAGACAGGTTGGGGACGATCTGATTCATAATGGCATATTCATTTTCAATACCTGGAATCGGTTCGTTGTCAATGAAGTGGCGTACATATTCATCCACGTATGCACCGTTTTTCACTTTATTGCGTTCGTTGTATGCAGATTCCAGCATACGCAGATAATCCGCTTTGGCGCGGGCATATTCGGACGCGGTGAAACCAAATTTATGGACCCGTTCAATTTCGCGTACAATGGCGGTTATTGCACTGTCAATTCCATCTTCCTTGCTTGCTACTATTCCTGTAAAGGCATCTTTTGTTTTGGAAATCAGGAATTCTTGGTCGCTGACTTGAGCGAAGATGAAAGGAGGATTGGCTGTTTGGGTCAGTTCGTTCAGACGGGCGTTCAACATATTTTCTATCATGGATTTCATGTAGTTCACTACCAGATAATCCATGTTTCCCTTTTGTTCATTAGGAATAGCTTCATGTTTGTAGTATAAATAAGCTACTGGGTTTGCCTGTTCTTTATCTGTTTCTATTGCTACAATAGTTTCCTTATTGTCGGGAACTTGGAAGTATTCTCGTTCTGCCGGGTTGTCTGGCATTTTAATAGGAGAGAATATCTTCTTAATCTTTGCCTCAATCTTGTCTACATCTATATCGCCTACTACGACAATACCCTGTTGGTCCGGACGATACCATTTTTCATAATAATCGCGTAATGCCTGATAAGGGAAATTGTCTACTACTTCCATAATGCCGATGGGAAGCCTATAGGCATATTTACTTTCCGGATAAAGGGTAGGGAGGGCTTTTTCGTACATACGCATCATAGCGTTTGTGCTGGTACGCCATTCCTCATGAATCACACCGCGTTCGCTGTCTATTTCCTTAGGATCCAGTGTCAGGTCGTCGGCCCAGTCATGCAAAATCAGCAAACAAGAATCTACAACGCCGTCACGTATCACGGGAACATTGGAAATATTGTATACGGTTTCATCTATGCTGGTATAAGCATTCAGGTTTTCACCGAATTTCACCCCTATGCTTTCCAGATATTGGATGAGGGTTTTGTCGGGAAAGTTTTTAGTCCCGTTAAAGCACATGTGTTCTAAGAAGTGTGCCAAGCCTCGCTGGTTGTCTTCTTCCAAAATGGAACCTACTTTTTGAGCGATGTAGAAATCGGCTCTTTTTTCCGGGAGTTCGTTGTGACGGATGTAATAAGTCAATCCGTTGTCCAATTTACCGATGCGAACGTTAGGGTCCGTCGGGATGGGAGGCATTTGCTGTTGTGCAAAGCCCACCGACACGCTGCCTAGAATAATCCAGGCAGCTGCCATCTTCCTTAGAAAATGTGTCATAGTGTTTGTTGTGGGGTTAGTTTGTTTTTATTATAATAAGTCGTTGGCAGATAGGTATCTTTCTGCTTCTATGGCAGCCTTGCAGCCACTTCCGGCAGCAGTGATAGCCTGACGATAATGCGGGTCGGCCACATCACCGGCAGCGAACACACCGGGAACCTTCGTATGTAGCCTACTTCGTCTGTGTCCAAATAATCCTTGAAAATGTCTGAATTGGGTTTATGGCCGATAGCCAGAAAGAATCCGTCAATAGGCAAGTCATAACGTTCTTCGTTGCATTCACCCTGACGCTTTACCAAATGAACACCTTCTACGCCATTCTCTCCGTATAAGCCGACAGCGTTGTGCTCGAACAGTACCTTGATGTTAGGATGGTTCATAACACGTGCCTGCATAATCTTGGATGCGCGTAAGAACGGTTTGCGTACAATCAGGTAAACCTGTTTGGCCAGTCCTGCCAGATAGACAGCCTCCTCGCAAGCAGTGTCACCGCCACCTACTACAGCTACGGTTTTCTTGCGATAGAAGAAACCGTCGCAGGTGGCGCAGGCGCTTACACCCATTCCGGCATATTTCTGTTCGTCTTCCAGACCTAGATATTTGGCGGTGGCACCTGTGGATATAATTACAGTTTCTGCCTCAATCACTTTTTCGTCATCAATGGTGATACGGTAAGGACGTTTGCTCAGGTCGGCGGAGGTTGCAATGCCATTGCGGATATCCGCGCCGAAGCGTTCTGCTTGTTTGCGCAAGTCCTCCATCAGTTGGGTACCGCTGATACCTTCGGGATATCCGGGGAAATTTTCCACCTCGGTAGTGATGGTCAACTGGCCTCCGGGCTGTAGACCTTCATATAAGACCGGGGCGATGTTGGCACGTCCTGTATAAATGGCGGCGGTGTAGCCGGCAGGACCTGAGCCGATGATAAGGCATTTAACTTTTTCTGTACTCATAATACTTATTTCTTTACTTAATTTAATTTGATGAATATTATATTATCTCTCTATCTTGAACTCTGCTTGTTATCGTAAGTCTATCACTTCGGCATTTGGGAATTTCTTTTTATCAAACTTGAATGTCGCATTGTTGGTTTGGTAAGAAGTGACGATAATCTCATTTGCCGATTTATTACTTTGTTCTACCTTTATATATAAAGGCTGATATGTTTGGGAAACGAACAAGGTGATGGATGTGATATCCTGTTTATTCTCCGGAGTCAGTATCACTTCAAACCCCTGTTTGCCGTTACGGCTTTTGATCCCTGTATACTTATAATTATATCCGCTTTTGTAAATGGATAACAGTGCATAAGGGTTGATGGTTTGCAACTCTTCCGGGGTAGGATTGCTCACATTCACTTCTTCGCTGCTTTCCAGATAACTCCATTGCGTTGTTCCGTCAAACCAGCTTTGTATTCCGCCACTGTTCAGATAGAACCGGTTGCCTTTTAGCAATAAGGTTCCATTTCCTGTCCCTCCAAAGGTGGCACGGATGCCTCCGGCCTGTTGCAGGGCATTGGCGGTTTTGTCCAATATCTCCCGTGCCTGTTTGTCCTTTTGTGCGGATAGGCTGACTGAAAGGAAAAGGATTAATACCAGTAAGTATGTTCTTTTCATTTTTTATCATAACATTATTAAACAACTTATTGTTGCAGATTGTTCAATTTCATTTCCAGGTCTGTTTCATCCATGCAGAGTACGTCACGCGCCTTGCTTCCTTGAGTGGGGCCAACAATTCCAGCTTTTTCCAGTTGGTCCATGATACGTCCCGCACGGTTATAGCCGATAGAGAACTTGCGTTGGATTAATGAGGTAGAGCCTTGCTGGTGAATCACGACCAGTCTGGCTGCGTCTTCAAACATAGGGTCTAACCGGTTCATGTCTACTTCGCCAACGCTGCTTTCACTCTCTTCGCCTACATATTCGGGCAACATGAATGCGGTGGTGTATCCTTGTTGTTTACTGATGTAATTGGCTATTTTTTCCACTTCAGGAGTATCCACGAATGCACATTGCACACGTACCGGATCATTACCTTGCAAGTAAAGCATATCTCCCTTACCAATCAGCTGCTGTGCTCCCGAACGGTCCAGAATAGTACGTGAGTCCATCATGGCAGCTACACGGAAGGCAACACGTGCCGGGAAGTTAGCTTTGATAGTACCGGTAATAATGTTCGTTGTCGGACGCTGGGTCGCGATAATGGCATGTATGCCTACTGCACGTGCCAACTGGGCGATACGGCAGATAGGTAATTCCACTTCCTTACCCGCAGTCATAATCAGGTCACCGAACTCATCAATGATAATCACTATGTAAGGCATGAAGCGGTGTCCTTTTTCCGGATTCAACTGCCGGTTGATGAATTTCGCGTTATATTCCTTAATATTACGGCAACCGGCTTTACGCAGCAAGTCGTATCGGCTGTCCATCTCTATACATAGTGAGTTCAAGGTTTGTACCACTTTGGTAACATCGGTGATAATCGCGTCTTCTCCATCCGGCAGCTTGGCCAGAAAATGCTTCTCAATCGGAGCATAGATAGCGAACTCCACCTTCTTGGGGTCTACAATTACAAACTTAAGTTCTGCCGGATGCTTCTTATATAATAAAGAGGTCACGATGGCATTCAATCCTACGGACTTACCCTGTCCGGTAGCGCCGGCTACCAACATGTGGGGGGCTTTTGCCAAGTCCACCATAAAGACTTCGTTCGTAATGGTCTTGCCTAATGCCACAGGCAGCTCATAGGTGGTTTCTTGGAACTTTTTGCTGTTCAGGATGGATTTCATCGGTACAATGCGCGGATTGGCATTCGGAACCTCAATACCGATAGTGCCTTTGCCCGGTATCGGAGCAATGATGCGGATACCCAGTGCCGACAAACTTAATGCGATATCATCCTCCAAGTTCCTGATTTTAGAGATACGTACCCCCTCTGCCGGAGTAATTTCGTATAATGTGATGGTAGGACCTACACTTGCCTTGATGGAACTGATTTCAATACCGAAGCTACGTAAAACCTTGATGATGCGGTCTTTGTTGGCGTTTTGCTCTTCCATGTCAATATTAGGACCATCATCTTCATATTCATTTAGCAAATCCAGACTAGGGAATTTGTAGTTTTCCAAATCCAGACGAGGGTTGTATGGTGGAAGTACGGGACCTTTGTACGCCTCGTCTTCTTCATTTGTTTCTTCACTGATTGAAAAATCAGGTTCATCTGTATTTTCAACTTCCTCTTCTTCGTTTGTGTAGGCAGGTTCTTCTATCACTGCCGGTTCGGTAACCTGCTTGCTCTCAAAAGGGAAGGGCACTTGTTCTTCCACTTCCTCTTCTTTCTTTGTCGGTTGTTCTAATTCGAAATCTACGATAGCAGGACCGGGATTAGAGAATTCTTTCCTGGATTCTTCCTTCCGGGGAGCTTCTTTAATCGGATTTTCTTCAGTTGCAGAAATTGTTTGATCCTCTTTTTTCTTTCGTCTGAAGCTGGGACGCAGTGCTTTACGGATAACCAGTATGGTTTCGTTACTTAAATAGATAAAGAACAATAGTGCCGCTATGAACAGCAATAATCCCAAACCTGGAATCCCAATTTGTGAAATCAGCCAATTGCTTACATTATGTCCGTGCAATCCCCCCGGATAGATAAAACTATCCCCAAAGGTGCCGTCAAAAATAAATCCCAATGTGATAGAGAACCAGATGAGCAGGATAGAACAGGACATAAACCATTTCCAGATACGGAACTGGTAAGCTTTCATTAATTTCATACCCACTACGGCCAGGAATAAAATGATAAAATAAGCAGCTAAGCCGAAACATTCGTTTATAAGGAATTCGGCAAGTTGTGCACCGCGTGCTCCGGCGTAATTTTTTACATGATTGGCAGTTTGCATCAGTTCACCCGGCTGCTGATTATCCAAAATACTTTGGTCGGCGGCCCCCGTAAAGAAGAAAGAGGTAAATGCCAGTAACAGATAAACTGCAAAAATTACACTGATCAATCCGATTACAAAATGTGTGGTTTCGTTCTTTAAAAAAGCGGAGAATCGTTTGGTAGATACCTTTTTAGGCTCTGTCTCCTTATCTGATTTTTTCTTTGCCATAGGTCTTCGTTCTATTTATTATTTCGCAAATGTACATGAAAAACATTAATTATTGCCTTATTTAATCTCTTTTTTCTTAACTTTGCGATTCAATTTTAATGTTTATGGAAAAGTACAGTCAGGTGATATTTGACAAAAATACAGTAGAGTTTGTAACGGTAGCCGCCGAATTTTGTGGCTTTCTGGAACGTGCCCGTGATATGAAACGCTATGACTTTGTAGATACCGCCTTAAAAATACTTCCGTTGCTTTATTTGAAAGCGACTTTGTTGCCTCCGTGTGAGCCGATAGGAGAGGACGAACCCGAAACCTTCGTTACTGAAGAAGATTATGAACTGATACGTAGGGCTATAGCCGGTGTGTTAGGAGCCAAGGATGATTATCTGGAAGTGTTCTTGCCGGATATGGTGTACAGTGACACGCCCATCAAAAAATGTATTTCAGAGGATTTGGCAGATATCTATCAGGATTTGAAGGACTTTATCAGTGTGTTCCAACTGGGACTGAATGAGACGATGAACGATTCTTTAGTGGTCTGCAAGGAACATTTCAGAGAGTTTTGGGGACAACGGCTGGTAAACACTATGCGTGCTTTGCATGATGTGAAGTACAGCCCTGCCGATGATGGCGAGGAGGAAGAAATGGAAGATGAGAATTCATTATTATGAAACAAATAAGGAAAACGATTACTAAAGCCGAGATAGCAGCAATGCCCAAGGTGCTTTTTCCGGGACGCATCTTCGTGATTTATACCGAGAGTGAGGCCGAAAAAGCGGTAGCCTATTTGAAAGATCAACGCATAGTGGGAGTGGATACGGAAACACGCCCTTCTTTTAAACGCGGTACTACCCATAAGGTAGCTTTGTTGCAAATATCTACGCAAGATACCTGTTTCTTGTTTCGCCTGAACCGGATAGGTATGCCTGATTCTCTGCAAGAGTTTTTGATGAGCGATACCTTGAAGATAGGTTTGTCTCTGAAAGACGATTTTAACTCGTTGCGGAAGCGTGAGGATGTGCATCCCGACCGGGGAAACTGGATAGAGTTACAGGACTATGTAGGACGATTCGGCATAGCTGACCGGAGTCTGCAAAAAATCTTCGCCAATTTGTTTGGCCAGAAGATTTCAAAAAGCCAGCGTCTTTCCAATTGGGAGGCGGAGGTGCTCAGCGAGGGACAGAAACTATATGCAGCCACGGATGCGTGGGCTTGTGTGGAAATTTACAATTGCCTGACGGAATTGGAACGTACGGGCGGTTATGAGATAACAGAGGAAGAACCAATAGAAACAACAGTAAATACAAATGGCTTATAAGAAAGTATACCTGAAACCGGGTAAGGAAGAGTCGTTAAAGCGTTTTCATCCGTGGGTATTCTCCGGAGCTATCCAGCGCATTGAGGGAGAACCCGAAGAAGGCGAGATAGTGGATGTGTACACTTCGAAGAAAGAGTTTATAGCTTGCGGGCATTTCCAGATAGGAAGTATTGCCGTGCGCGTGCTCTCTTTCAAGGAAGGTGAGATTGATCATGAATTTTGGAAGCATAAACTGGAAGTGGCATACGATTTGCGCCGCAGTTTGGGTTTGGCCGGTAATCCTGCAAACAATACTTACCGTCTGGTTCATGGCGAAGGAGACAACTTGCCGGGCTTGATTATTGATGTATATGATCATACAGCTGTGATGCAGGCACATTCGGCCGGAATGCATGTTTACCGTATGGAGATAGCCGATGCCTTGTCCGAGGTGATGGGGGATGTAGTCCGGAACATTTATTATAAATCAGAAACCACATTGCCTTTCAAGGCGGATTTGGGACCGGAGAATGGTTTTATCAAGGGGGGAAGCTCCGAAAACATAGCGATGGAATACGGCTTGAAATTCCATGTGGATTGGCTGAAAGGTCAGAAAACAGGCTTTTTTGTGGATCAGCGTGAGAACCGCCATTTGTTGGAGCGTTATGCCAAAGGGCGTAATGTATTGAATATGTTCTGCTATACAGGAGGCTTCTCTTTCTATGCCATGCGTGGAGGCGCGAATCTGGTACATTCGGTAGACAGTTCGGCAAAAGCTATTGATCTTACCAATATGAACGTGGAATTAAATTTTCCGGGTGATACCCGTCATAAGGCGTATGCTGAGGATGCTTTTAAATACCTGGATCGTATGGGGGATCAATATGATTTGATAATTCTTGACCCTCCTGCATTTGCCAAACACAAGGATGCTCTCCGCAATGCATTGCGCGGCTATACGAAATTGAACGCTAAAGCATTTGAGAAAATCAAACCGGGAGGCATTCTGTTTACTTTCTCTTGTTCGCAGGTGGTGGATAAGGTGAATTTCCGTAATGCGGTATTTACAGCTGCCGCACAAAGCGGACGTAGTGTGCGTATTCTGCATCAATTGACCCAGCCGGGAGATCATCCCGTAAATATTTACCATCCTGAAGGAGAGTATTTGAAAGGGCTGGTGCTGTATGTGGAATAATTTGATTCGTTTGTATAATCATATGTAGTACAAAGGCGTTTTTACAGAATTTGAAACTGTAAAAGCGCCTTTAAAATTTAAATGATGTTAATTGAAAGCAAATAATTGTAGTGTTGTTATGTTTGATAACATAAAACTATTTATCTTTGCACTGTGTTTTTCATGGTATTAGATTTAAGGTTAATGAAGATTGGGTGTCTGGGATAGATACCCTTCTTTTTTTATAATACATTCCTTCCCAAAACCCATCCCTCATTAATCTCTTTCGTTGAAGAAAAAGCCGTACAGAACTTGTTTTTCTCCTAGTCTCATTGTACATTTGCATCTATTACATAATTCAAAACATAAAAAGCTAATATTATGAGCATCAAATTCCGACTCACTGCCATGCAATTCCTGCAATTCTTCGTTTGGGGAGCATGGCTGATTTCATTAGGTGGTTACATGGGCGGTACGTTACATTTTGAAGGCGGACAAATCGGAGCAATCTTTGCAACCATGGGTATAGCCTCACTGATAATGCCCGGACTGACCGGTATCATCGCCGACAAATGGATAAACGCCGAACGCCTTTATGGCATACTCCACCTCATCGGTGCCGGTGCTCTGATTTATGCTTCAACTGCCACCACATACAACCACATGTACTGGGCCATGCTGCTCAACATGCTTGTTTACATGCCTACACTATCTCTGGCCAACACCGTATCCTACAATGCGCTGGAAAGATATAAAATGGATTTGGTGAAAGACTTCCCCCCCATCCGTGTATGGGGAACGGTAGGCTTTATCTGTGCCATGTGGGCTGTGGACCTCACCGGGTTCAAGGCAAGTTCGGCACAGCTCTATGTGGCAGCCATATCGGCAGCCATGCTGGGACTTTATGCTTTCACTTTGCCAGCCTGCCCCCCCATGCGCAGCGAAGGAAAAACGATGCTCTCCGCTTTCGGACTGGACGCACTGGTGCTGTTCAAGCGCAAGAAGATGGCTATCTTCTTCTTGTTCTCCATGCTGCTGGGAGCCGCCCTTCAAATAACAAACACATACGGCGACCTTTTCCTGGGTTCGTTTGCTTCCATACCCGAATATGCAGATTCGTTCGGTGTAAAACACTCCGTCATCCGTTTCGGGCTCTTTGCCCTCGGAGACCCGGGAAGCGGACTCTGGATGCTCATTCTCTCGATGATTGTCTACGGCATGGCATTTGACTTTTTCAATGTATCGGGCTCGCTGTTTACAGAAATGGAGGCACATCCCAGTATCCGTGCCAGCGCACAAGGCTTGTTCTTCATGATGACGAACGGTGTGGGAGCCATCATCGGAGGTTATGCCAGCGGAGCCGTGGTGGATGCCTTCTCGGTATATGCCGAAGGCGGAGGACTGGTAAGCCGCGACTGGACACCGGTATGGCTTATCTTTGCAGGATATGCTTTAGTCATTGGTCTGCTATTTGGAATGGTGTTCCGCTATAAACATAATCCGGAAAAAATAGAGAAAAACTGATTGAGAGTCAGGTTGATTTAATAGGTATGAATAAGAAAAAGATAGAACTACAAGTACTAAACATTTCCAACAGCCAGGCGCAAGCGGGTGCCTATGCCCTGG
>OHDW01000132.1_pt1 | contig 17521 bp, 12 predicted proteins | sample 1567131 | NCBI WGS metagenome assembly OHDW01 (sample SAMEA3879508, study PRJEB24766) | human gut metagenome | biome: human-associated habitat; feature: feces | place: USA | collected 1985/1987
AGGTCATAAGCGCCAGGGGCAGGGAAATATATTCCTCTCAGCGGCTGGGCGAAGCACTGTCCCTCTTTCCACCTGCGGATGTCGTCCCAGCGGCTTGAGAACTCAAGGCAAAGTTCAATGGTTCTTTCACGGCGTACCTCAAGAATCTGCGCGAGATTGGACGGATTGACCTGTCTGAGGTTAAGGTAGCCGTAGTCGTCAGAAACGAGGAACGGATCGACCGTGAGCCCGTCCAGCTTCAGATGAGGCATCCCGACTCTGTCGCGAAGGAGATTGATCGATCTGTCCACATCATCCTGAGTGAGGACGTTCAGCTCGGCCTTGGCCTCGGCGAAGATAAGATAAGCCTCAGCGAGACGATAAACAGGCAAGTCGTTGTAGGACATACTGGCTCTCTCGGCGGTAGGGATCGACTGATCCATAACATACTTGTCGATCTGGTAGCCAGTGCTTGTCCCTTCCTTGAGGTTAGGACCGCTGGACGTGCCTCGGTTGGAGGTAACCCTGACATAGGAAGGCAGACGCACAATCTTCCCCAGACGAGGATCCCTGTCCTTCATCTCGTCAACGAAAGACATTCTCTCCCATCCTTCCTTATCTGAAAAACGTGAGCCATCCTTCATAAGGAAGCTATCCACGAATTTCTTGGACATACCGGCGCCCCTTTCGATGGCATACTGGGTTCCGTTGTGGTAGCGGCCAATGGACTGGTCGAACTTGACGGCAAGGATAAACTCACCCTGATCGGCGTCCTCCTCACTGAAAAGAAGGCCATAGTCAGGAGCCAGCTTGTAGAGGCCGCAAGTCATCACCTTCTCAGCAGCCTCGTAGGCAAGACGAAGGTAATCGTCAGCGGATCTGCCATCAGTGTAGGAAATGCCGTGATACTTACGGTAAGTACCCTCGAACAAACAGAACTGAGCCTTCAGCATATAGGCGGCCCATTTGTTAACACGGTAAGTGCTTACTCCGGCAGGAAGTCCTTCAATCGCCTCGTCAATGTCTACAAGCATATTGGACATAACCAATTCCCTGCTGTCGCGAGGCTTGTACAGATCCTCATCGGTGGAGCCAGGCTCCTTGTCGTACCACGGAACGTCACCGAACTGCTTAACTTTCTCGAAATAGAACTTCGCGCGGAAGAACTTTGCCAAGGCGGTATATTCCTTGACAACGGCCTCATCGCTGCACTTGTCCATATTCCCGAGCATAGTGTTGATCTTACGGAGCACCTTCCAATTCCAGCCGCTGATTCCAGTTCCTGACGGCACAATGCGGGTGTAACCCATCAATTCGTCGGACAGGGAGCCTTTTGTGAAATTCAAGTCAGACTGGTCATCATAAGGAGTATTGGCGAACAGACTGGAGTAGAATGAATTGGAGAACAATTTCATATCGTTCTCGTTTCGGAAATAGTTTTCCGGAGCGAGTTTCGACTGAGGAGTGGTGTCAAGGAAATCACACGAGGTGACGGCCAAGGCAAGAGCCACTATAGGTAAAAGATATTTTTTCATATTCGTATTTCCTCCTGCTTTAGAAAGTGATGTCTATACCGAACATAAACGTTTTCTGCCAAGGGTAAGCGACCGCGTCAGAAGCATCGGAATTCTTATACACGCCGTTTGCGTCAACATTAGTCTTGCGACGGTAAGCTGATTCCGGATCAAGATACTCTGTGTGCTTCTTGATCGGAGACCAATAGGCCAAGTTCTCTCCCGAGAAATAGAAACGAATCTTATCCACGTGGATGGCGTTCGTCAGTTTCTTAGGAATAGTGTAGCCGACAGTAAGGTTCTTGAACCTCAGATACCTGATGTTCTGGAGGTAACGGGTGTTGATAAGCTTGAGTTCTCCTCCGGTCGAAGAGTAGCCTCTCGCCCTTGGATAATAAGCGTCAGGATTCTCCTCAGACCACACCCTCTGCATAAAGTCACGCGGCTGGAAAGTAGTTACATAAGGATAGGAATACGGTCCCCAGAAGGCTATGTTCATTCCCGCCGGATACCAATAGTGGTTTCCTGTTCCCTGGAAGAAAGCCGAGACATCGAATCCTTTCCAGTCAAATGCCAGATTGAATCCGTACTGGAGGCTTGGAAGCTGGTTTCCTATGATCTTACGGTCACCCGGATCAGCGACAGTGTTGGAGCCGTATGAAAGCATGTTGATTCCGCCAGGGCCGCTTTGGTCATTGTCCAGATCGACATAACGAAGGTCTCCGGCAAGGAAACCGCCGTGCATTCTACCCGTGCCGATCAAAGAGAGAGCGTCAAGCACATTTGCCTGATAGTCCTGAGCCTCCTCATCGGTAGCGAACAAGCCATCGACAACGAAGCCCCACAGTTCACCGATTCTCTGACCGACATAGTAGTCATTAAGACGCTTGTCAGGGTTGTTGGCATACCTTGTGATGTGTGAGACGTAGTCGCTGACAGAACCTCTCACGCTGTAGTTGAACGTGCTTCCCGCAAGCTGGAACGAATCCCTCCAGCCAAGGGAAACCTCGTAACCTTTAGTGCGGAGGTCAGCGGAGTTCTCCTTAGGAGCGGACTCTCCATAGACACTTGGGAGGGCGTTGCCCTGAACAAGCATATTCTTTGTGTCACGGATGTAGGCTTCGGCGGTGAAGTCAAGCCTGCTCCTGAGCATTGAGACATCCACTCCGACATTGTACTGCTGGGAGGTCTCCCAGGTAAGAGAGGATGAGTTAGGCGCTGAAATGTCGGCCTTGCTCGCCTTACTCGTGCCCTCACCGAAAGTGTAGTCTATCTTGGACAATGAAATTGTACGCATATAGGCGAAGTCGGACACATTCTGGTTTCCGAGAGATCCGAACGAGGCACGGAGCTTGAGGTTGTTCACCACACTCTTGAGCGGCTCGAAGAACGGCTCTTCCGAAACGCGCCATCCGGCTGACGCCGACGGGAAGAATCCCCAGCGATGCCCTTTGGCGAATCTCGAAGTGCCGTCGTAACGGCCGGAAGTCTCGAACAGGTAACGTCCTTTGTAGTCATAGTTCAGACGGGCGAAGAAACCCAACAAGGCATACTCGCTCTGACCGCCTGATAGTTCAGTGATCGTGGCTCCGCTCTCATCCGGGACAACAAGGTCGAAGTCATTGAGATACTCGTCGGACAGGTTCTTTCCTGTCTGCTTCACATTCTTGTAGTGGTAGGTCTCAAAGTTGACACCACCCATAATCTTCAGATTGTGTGCGTCCTTGAAAGTGTCCTCGTAGGTGCCGAAGAGGTTGCCGGACAAGTAGTTGTAGTTCCTGTTGCGTTCCACAAGCATGTCCTCACCGATTCCTGTCGTATAAGCCGAAGTGACACCAGGCCTGATACCGTAAGGAACGTTCACCTGACGGTGCATCTCATCACGCACCACCTTTCTGTAGGTGAAGTTGGCCGTGAGATTGAACTCCTTGACAGGAGTGATGACAAGCTCGGAGGTGTTGGTGAAATTGAACTTTTTGTCGTAGTTCTTGTGCTTCCCCATCGCGAAGATGATGTGACGTCCGTTGGCCACATTGTACTTCGAGTTGATCATAGGATTGGAGTACAGTCCTGTCCCGTCCGGATTGAACAAAGGAAGCGAGGCCGGATTGTGACGAAGGTTGCGATAGACATCCTGAATGTCATCACCGCCGATCCAGGAATATTTCGAAGAATAGAAAGATGTGTTGTTAGAGAAACGCATCATCCTGTTGAGCTTCGCGTCGATCTTAGCCCTGAGGTTGTACTTCTTGAAGACATCCGGCTCGGCGGCTTTCATCACGCCCGTCTGGCGGTCGTAGCCGCCTGAGACAAAGTACTTGATGTTCTTGCTGCCTCCGCTGATGGAGACATTCTGCTGCTGGACAGGGTGCTGGTCCCTGAACATCTCGTGGTACCAGTCGGTGTTGCAGTAATAGACCCACTGCTCGCGGCCTCCGCGGACTTCCTTCACTACCCAAGGACGGTCAGGATTCTCGGTCTTGTCGTTGACACGGGCGAGAAGCTGAAGCATATCCTCCTGGGAATAGTAGGTGTAATTTCCGGTTTCAGACGCGCTCCAGAATTTGTCAAGGGTATAGACAGACCAGTAGCCTCTGTTCTCGTAATTCGTGGATGTGGTAGGCTCTTCCCAGCCCCAACGTCCGTTGTAACGAATCGTGGCCTTGCCGTCCTCGTTCGAACCGTTCTTGGTGGTGACGAGGATGACACCGTAGGCGGCGCGGGCTCCATAGACAGCTGCGGCGGCTGCGTCCTTGATGACGGAGATGCTCTCCACATCGTTAGGGTTGACATCCTCAAGGTCTCCAAGCGCCCCGTCGATCATCACGATAGGGTTGGCCTCGTTGATGGATGTGAATCCACGGATGTTCAGTTTACCGGTGCTGCCCGGATTACCGGACTGGGTCGTGATGTTGAGACCCGGAACAGAGCCCTGAAGCATCGTCACAAGGTTGTGTGACGAACGATCCTTGAGCTCTTTGTCACCGACAACGGAGATGGCGCCGGTCAGGTTCACCTTCTTCTGTGTACCGTAACCGACAACAACCGTCTCATCAAGCATCATATTGTCCTCCTCAAGGATGACCGTGATGGATGATTGAGCGGCAGGAACGGAAACCTTCTTTGTGGTGTAGCCAAGGGAAGACACCTCAAGGGTGACATTCCCGGCCGGGACCATCAATGAGAAAGTACCGTTTTCGGAGGTCATGGTTCCGTTGCTCGTTCCGTCAACGAGAACCGCGACTCCGACAAGAGGTTGCTGGGCGGCATCGAGAACCTTTCCCGAAACCTCTCTCTGATTCTGAGCGAAAGCTGCCGTAAGGCAGGCCAGCATCAGCGTCAGAGAGACAGCAAATGATTTGATAACTCTCATAAGGATTATAATTTGTTTATTAAGTTGTTAAACGCGTGTTTTAATTATTTTTTCGCGAAGTCCTCGACCTTGAACGCCTTCGGGCGCTCCATCTTCTCGGTGTAGACATTGCCGAACTCGTCCGTGACCTTGATGGTCAGATCCACGTTAGCGTCAGGAGCCGTCACCTTGAAGAAGTGATGCCACTTTTCCGTAACAAAGCTCGGACGCTCCTTGAGTCCAGAATTGTTGTACCTCTTAGCCGAAAGGGCGGCGATGTGCAGAGGGTCGAAGGTCGATGTCCTGGTCCATTTGAGTTCCTTGCCGCTCTCGTCGGTGACGGTCAGCGTCCATTTGGAGTTCCAGTTCCAGATGTTGATGAGAACCTCGTTCTTTGAGCTCTCAGGATATTCTTTGACGTATTGACCGAAGCCCTTGTCCGTAAGCTCGACATTGTCGGTCGGCATATTCGGAACATCCTTGCTGTAGGAGAAATAGACCTTGTTGAGATCGTAGCTTCTGAACTGGTAACTCTCGTCCCAGGCGGTAGCCTTGAACTTCCACTTGATGTCAGTGCCGTCGATGTCCCAGATGCTGTAGCCGGCAGGAGAGCCGTCGGTGCCGACATACACTCCGGAGGTCAGGTTTCCGGACCACCACCAGGATCCGCAGATCGAGCCGGCGTTATGCTCGTAGGTGTTCTCGGCTGTCAGAAGACTTGATTCGGAAGGATTGACATTGTAGATCACGTGGGTGTGACCGGTCACGAAATGAACCTTATAGCCTTTAAGAACTGAGAACAATTCCTTGGTATTGCTCTCCTGATGATCGATCCTGAACACATCCCCAGCGACCGGAGTGAAGATCTGGGCGTGGGTCGTGATAATCAGAGGAGTGGACTTGGAGACATAGGACAGATCCTTCTTCAGCCATTCGATCTGCTCGGAAGAAAGATTCTTTGTGTACTTCCTGCTGGTCGTGCCGTCGTAGGCCGAACAGTCGATGTCATCAATGACAACGTAGTGGATCTTACCGATGTTGAATGAGTAGTACGTCGGGCCGAGGTATTTCACATAGTCGGAGGCGGCCTTGAAATCGGCGTCCGGGCTGAACGCCATATAGTCATTGTCGTGGTTTCCCATCGTATGGAAGATCTGGAGGCCTTTGATGTCGGCGTTGATCTCCTCAAGGTACTCAGGGAAACTGAACTTGTTCTTGTACCAGTAGATGTCCCAGGTCATATCCCCAAGGGTCATTCCGTACATCTTCTCCGAACTGTGAGCGGCCATATAGTCCGTCAGATCCCTTGCGAAGACCCTGAACTGAGCCTTGTCGCTTGTCCTGTTGGCAAGGTGCATATCCCCGAAGAAGAACATCTTGTACTTGTCCTGGGAAGCGGCTTTCGTCAATGCGAAGTCCCTTCTCTCAACCTGGCCGGCCTTTGCCGTGAGGTAGGAATAGAACTGCGGGAGAATGCCTTGCGAAGTAACCTCGTAGCCACTTGGTACGGAGACAAAGACATAGCCCCACTTTTTCGCCGACTTAAGCTGGTATATTCCTTGGGAGTCGGTCTTTGTGACCTGCACTCCGTCAGAAACCACAACGTCAGCGACTCCGGCGCCGTCACAGACTACATAGCCCCAGACAGTCGTTCCCTTGTCAGGAGTGAAACCGGGGGCTTCCTTCTGGGTGATGGAAAGGGTCGTCTCGCCGAAGGATTTCTTCTTCTGTCCCCTGCGGATGACAACCTCATACTTTCCACCGGTGATGTTCAGCGGCAGCCTGACAAAGAACTCGGTCTTGGAGACGCTCTCTATCTTGCAGGAGACACTGCCGAACAGGAACTCATCGGTCTGAAGAGGAGCCTTTTCCTGAAGCACACGGAACCTGATCTGCCCGCCGGCCTCGGCCTCTATCTGAGTCGGAAGAGAGAACAGGATCGAGGACACATCTCCCGCACCGTCACTGTCTTCCTTCCCGGAACCTCCGCAGTTCGTGAACATCCCCAAAGCGAGGGCCGCGAGCAGAGCGAAGGATAAGATTTTTACTAAAATGTTGTTTCTCATATATTTAGAAATTCGGTTTTGTTAAAACACGCGTTTAGCAAAAAACGCTAAGCGTTGGCCTTGGCCAGTTTTTGCTCGCTGCGAATGAGGAGCGCGCAGAGGAAGACTCCGATCAGCGCGCCGACGGCGACGGAGAGCATAGCGTTGTCCCAGGAACTTCCGACGGCGATTCCGCCGACAAGAATCTTCGAGCAGACAGCGTCACCTAGGAGGTAGCCGAACAGGCCTACGAATCCGGCGGCGGTGCCCGCGGCGTTCTTAGGGACGAGGTTCAGAGCCTGGACGCCTGTCAGAGCCACAGGGCCGTAGATGAAGAAGCCGATAAGGCACAAGGCGATGTAGATCAAGGTCTTCTGCAAAGCCGGAGCGGCGGAGATGATACCAGAGCCGACCATCCAATAAAGCAGGACACCGAGCAGGCAGAAGAACATACAGATCACGTTCATCGGAGCGCAGCGGCCTTTGAATATCTTGGACGTGGCCCAGCCGCAGGCAAGCGTGCCTACGGCGCCGACGATGTTGTGCACCGAAAAAGCCACCTTGCTCTCGGCTGCGGTCATTATGGACTTTTCCTGAAGATAGGTCGGAGCCCAGTCACCGATGCCGTAACGGACCATATAAACGGCCACGTTGGAGATGGCCACGACCCACAGGAGCTTGTTCTTGAACACATAGTCCACGAACAAGGTCTTGAACGGAAGTTTCTCGTCAGCTGAGCCTTTGGACTTGATTCCTGACCAGTCCTTTCTCCAGTCCTGGACTGAAGGAAGACCGCAGGACTCCGGCGTGTCACGGATAGCCCACCAGCAGAACACCGCGATCAGAATGGCGATGACGGCCGGGAACACGAAATCGCCCCTCCAGCTCTGAGTGCTGCCGAAAGCGTCAAAGATCATCACACCGGCGATGGCAAGGAATCCAAGGGAGAAGCTGCCGATGGTGTGCGATACATTCCACACGCTCATCTTGAAGCTTCGTTCGTTCTGGCTGAACCAATGCGCCATAATTCTGCCGCAAGGAGGCCAGCCGAAACCGCTCAGCCAACCTACTATCAGCATAAGTGTGAATATGATGGCGGTGTTCACCGCGGTGTTGGCCCCGAACGGGATAAGGCCTGTCAAGATCATAGTGAGAGCCGAAAGGACAAGGCCGACGCAGAGGAACTTCCTGGCGTCAGACCTGTCGGAGACGCTTCCCATAATGAATTTCGAGAAGGCGTACGCTATGGAGACAGCCGACATCGCGAGGCCGGCCTTGCCCGCGTCGATGATCCCGTCGTGGATCATATCCGGAGCGGCCAAAGACAGGTTCTTACGTACAAGATAGTAAGCTGCATATCCGAAAAACGCACCCAGAAAGACCTTGGTGCGCATTGCCTTATAGGTTTTGTCCACCTTGTCCTCTGCGAGAGGTTTACCCGCCTTTGGCGGATCAAGAAAACGTGACATAAATATTATTATTCGTTATTATAACATTTTAATCATACAAATTTATCCATTTTGACCCTAAAAAGCAAAATTAAGCTTTACATTTTGGTAATATATCGTGACATCATAAAAAAAGGGCCGGCCGGAATCCCGGTCAGCCCCTTTCTGAAGTTTTCATCGTAAAAAGCACTATCTCTTCGCAAGCTCGGCGTCAACGAAGAACGCTCCGGCCTCGCCGGCTCTCTTGAGCCTCTCGACAATCGTCAGAGCGGAATCTTCCTCCTCGACCTGCTCACGGACAAATCCCCAAAGGAAGTCCTGTGTCGCCTTGTCCCTCTCGGCGGAAGCCAGATCAACAAGGTCATTGACGAGACCTGAGACATGGCACTCATGCTCGTAGACATTCTGAAAGACATCCTGAAGCGACCCCCATCCGTCAGGAACGACATCGATCATTCCGACCTTGACCTCACCGCCACGCTTGATGGCATAGTCAGCAAGTTTGAGGGCGTGCTCCTTCTCCTCGTCAGCCTGCTTGAACATCCAGTTGGCTGAACCGTTCCATCCTTCCTTCTTGAGGTAGAAGGCCATCTGAAGATAAAGATTCGAAGACCAAAGCTCAGCGACGATCTGATCGTTGAAAGCCTTAACAAGTTTCTCTGAAATCATAATATTTTGAATTTTTAAAATCAACAAACGAATATGTCAAATGCGAAAAGCGTGCCCGAAACGGCATATTCGCAATTTAAATTATTAAAATTTGATGTAATGGACATATTCCTTCCTGGCAGGAATGAGCGGCTCGGACCTCAAACCCACTTTCTTAAAGTCAATCTCCTTAAGATCAATGCATCTGATCCCTCCGTCATACATCGACCGGTAGTAGAACCGCAGACCTGACATGTCAGTGACACAAGTGCACTGGGTGGCGCTCGGAATGTCAGCCGGCTCCTGGCCCTGCGCGAACTGCGCTCCGATCGGAATCTCCATCGATCCAAGAATATGGAAGGCTGTGAACACGGATCCCTCGGCATTCGGCTTCTGCGGTGCGGTGTTCTGGAAGAAAGCCGCGCGGACAAACCTTGAAGGCGGCGTGAAATCCCCTGGCAGACCAAGCATCGCGCTTCCTCCACCGAAAGAAGACAGGGACATATTCCCAAGCGTGTGAGGCTCGGTGCGTCCAGGAAGGAGGTTGACATAGTTGTTGAGATTGGTGAGCTGCCAGTCGAACGAAGGCGAGTTGGTCAGCACGCCGAGGGTGTTCTCATAGAAAACGCACTTCCCGTCAATGATCTCCAGCACGATCTGGCGGCCGGAGGGCTCGGCGAACCTCCAATGCACGGTCGAAGAGCGAGGATCAAATCCGTGAATATGCACCTTAGCGATCTCGGCCTTGACCTCATCGACTGTGGCGCAACGTCCAAGGATATAGGAAACCAGTTGGAAATCAGAGATATTCGTCTCATAATTAGCTTCTGAATATTCCTCATACCTTCCATAGTCCGGGAAATAGAAAAGGCCGGCGGAGAGTCCTTTCTCGTTTATTCCCTCCATCATCAGCTCGTCCTGGACCACAGCCACGCCGACGTAGCCGTATTTTGAAGTGAAGCTGCGGCCGGTTCCGCCGCCGGGGATGAAGGATTTCCAGGTGTGGCCTCTGGGCACGACAACCCAGCGGCAGTCATTGTCGGATGCGGCCCACTCGATCGTGCGGGCCACAACAGTGGAGCCGTCCTTGGCCTTCAGGGTGATGCCTGTGCAGGCATAGCAGTTCTGGAACGATGCCATCAAGGCCGCTGCGGCCAGAATGATGGCGGTAAGAATCGATAAACGTCTCATAAATCATGTGGTTAAAATCCGTGAATATGCCTGATCACGAACCGGGCATATTCCCGTAGGTTCACAAAAGGGAACGACCCGCAAATAGCGAGCCGTTCTCTCATATTCATTGAAAAAAGTCTCTCTAACAGATTAATTTTTCAACATTTATTTTTGACGAAGGTCATCCGGCCCGTACGCAGCCTTAGACTATTCCTTCTTCAGGGTGACGCTCGGGTTCTCGGTGGCGGCCCGGTAGCATCGTCCCGTGACGACCAGAGCTGTGATCGCGAGGACAGCGACAAGGGCGGCGGCGAACACCCAGATGTAGATCGGCACCCTGTAGGCGAATCCGGACAGATACCGGTTCACAATCCACCAGGTCAGCGGCATCGCTATGATGAAGCAGATCAGCACGATCCTTGCGAACTCCACGTTGAACATCTTCAGGATCTCACCTATCGTGGCACCGTTCACACGCCTTACACCGATCTCCTTGCGGCGGTACTCGGTCTCGAACATCACGAGCCCGAAGACTCCCATCAGCGAGATGATGATCGCGAGCAGGGTGAAGAGGGTGATGAGGCGGGAGAAGTTGGCCTCGGTCTGGTGCTGTCCCTGAAGTTTCTTGTCAAAGAGCTGGACATCAACGTCATCCGGATTGACGGTCGGGTCTATCTCGGAAACAGTTGTGGCGATCTTCTTCATAATGGCGGGAATGTCGGCATTCTTCTCTGTACGCACAAGAAGCGTCGAAAGCGGTCTCCAAGGATGTTTTCCGAAGATGTACAGAGCCAAAGGAGACACATCGTTCTTCAATGAGGTGAAATTGAAATCACGGCAGAAACCGACGACCTCGGCGTCACCTTCATCCATGTGTCCCGGCATTTTTTCATTCAAGGTGAAGCCGAACTTGTTCTTCGCTGCCTCATTGAATATGAACACGCCGTTCTCGCTCTGCTCGTCGGACTGGGTGAAGTCCCGTCCCTCGACAACCGGAATGCCCATAAACTGTAGGAAGTTCCAGGCGACAGGATAGCACTGGAAGCTGACCTGTTCGCCCTTGTACAATCTGCCCCAGCCCATACGGCTCGGCTGTACAAGGTCTCCATCGGCCCAGGTAATGTCCTTGATCTGAGGATCTTCCCTCAATTTGGAGCTCAGAGCCTCGGCGGACTTCGCGACAGTACGGTTCACATTGGCCGTGATGAGTTCCTCACGGTCAAAGCCCATGTCGTGGCTGAGCATGTACTTTCGCTGAAGTCCCACGAACGTGGCGCAGATGATCAGCGAGATGGAGATCAGGAACTGCAGGCCCACGAGCAAGTACCTGAACACACGACCCTTGGCGCTTGACGCGAACGATCCCTTGAGGGCAAGCGCCGGCGAGAAGGACGTGATGTAGAAAGCAGGATAAAGACTCGCCGCGACGGCGAAGGAAAGCCCAAGAATGATTGTGAATATGCTCACGGAGATATTCGTTCCGAACGCCGTTGAGCAGGTGATGAGGTTCGCCGCCGTGGAGGTCTGGAACAGCATCACGACAGCCGCCGCCAGAACCAACGATATGATTATCAATGACACTGCCTCCATAACGCAGTCCAGTATCAGACTTACCCTTGAGGCTCCGAGAACTTTCCTGGTGTTGACCGAATGCACACGCACCGGGACAAGGGCGAAGAAGAAGTTCACGAAATTGATGAACGCGATGATGATGACCAGAAAGGCGATGGCAAGCAGGGTGTAAGTCGTCGTTTTGTTGCCTCTGGCTCCGTCAGTGTTGGCGATCGTCTGGTCGAAGTAGGTCTCCGTCAAAGGGATAAGGTGGACTCTGGTCCGTTTGATGGCTTCAGCCCTGCTCTCATCGCTGGCATCGGAGCCGCCTCCGATGATGTCCTCCATAACCTTGCGGGCAGCGGCTTCCAGTTCATCTTTTGAAACGCCTTCCTTTGCCTTGAAGAAGTAAGGATAACTCCACTCGCTCCAGCTGTCAATGGCTTGGTCTCCGATCGGGCAGATGGCCTCGAAATCGGACAAGTCGGAGTTCATCGGCATGTCCTTGTAGATGGCGACGATGTTGGCGTCGTGATAAGTTCCCGACTGCCAGTTTCTTATCATCACATGACCACCGACTCCCACTCCGTACTTTCTCGCGGCGGACTCGCTGAAGGCATAGTCCCAGACCCCCACATAGTTATCCCACGAGCCCTCGGTGAGTTCGAATCCGAAGACATCCAGCGTGCCTTTGTTCATCGAAGACATCCTGATGGAGACACTTGGGTCGGAAAGCGTAGGATTCTTGCCGTCCCCGACAATGGTCTCTATCGGCTGCCCGAACAGATAGCCCGTGCCTCCCGCCTCGATCTCCGGAATGGAGGAGACCATCCGCTCGAACGGCGGCCTGTTCAGCCAGACCATATACTTTCCTCCAGTGTACCAGTCCGGCAGCGAGACGCAGTAGATCCGGTCCGCATCCTTGACCTCTTTATTATAGGTCAGGTCGTGATGCACCTGCACCAGAATGATGTACAGCGCCGCGAACGCCACCGTCATCCCCAGAATGTTCAGCACCCCCGAAAGCGGTGTTCCCAATTTTCTTTTTCTAAATATGCTCATATAACTTATACTTTTAATATTTCCGTTTCTCTTCGGGTCTTTTACCCCAGAACACGGAAAATTGACAAACCACTTTTATGCCAAAAGATATAATTAACAGCAAATCAATATTTTGCCCAAATACATAAATTTAAGAAGTGTAAAATTTCTTTACACTCACTGTAAAAAAACTTTACACTTCTCCCCAGTCACTGAGCTTGTGATCCCTGAGCCTTGACCTTCCCTAAGAATGGATTCAATTATTTGGTACGTCCGACAAGACGGTCGGCGAAATCCTTGAGAATGCCGAGACGTTCTCCATCGCAGATGTTTGAGACGCATCCGAGTGCCTTTTCGGTGAGTTCAACGATTGCTTTCCTGGCGTCCTCTCCGACTTCAAGGGTGTTGTAGATGTCTTTTACCCTGCCGATTTTGGAGGCTTTCTCTCCGTCAGTCTCCGCCTTCATGGACATGGCCTCCAGAAGCTCCGCCTTGACCTTTTCGTCAGCCTTCTCGAAAGCCCTGACGGTCAGCCAGCTCTTCTTCTCGTTGAGGATGTCCCCACCGATAGGTTTTCCGAAGACCTTCACGTCACCGTAGGCGTCCAGATAGTCGTCAGCCACCTGGAAGGCCAGCCCGAGGTTGTAGCCATAGTCGTAGAGGCAGTCGAGATCCTTTTCCGGAGCACCCGCTATGATGGCTCCCATCTTGGCCGCACAGGCAATGAGCACGCTCGTCTTGAGGCCGATCATATTCATATAATCTTTCATCGGGACGGTCTGCAGACGCTCGAAGTCCATATCGTACTGCTGCCCTTCGCACACCTCCGCCGAGGTTTTTGAGAATAGCTCCATTACATCGGTGACGACCGCGTGCGGTGCCTTTGCGATGCGGGCGTAGCTGTCGATGCACATCACGTCGCCGGAAAGGATAGCCGTGTCGGAGTCCCACTTTTTCCAGACCGTGTCCACCCCCCTGCGCAGCGGCGAGCGGTCCATAATGTCGTCGTGGATGAGCGTGAAGCTGTGGAATACCTCGATTCCCGCCGCCGGCTCCAGAATCTCCGGAGTCAGTTCATCCTTGTACAATGAATATGCGATCAAACATAGCGTCGGACGGATCCGTTTTCCCCCGATCGAGATCATATACCTGAGCGGATCGTAAAGCCCCGAAGGCTCCTCCGTGAACTTGATTCCCCTGAAAAGATTCTTGACAGCAGCGTCAATGGTTTCCTGATTAAGCATTGTTCGTTATTTTAGGGTTGTAAAGATAAGAATTTTATTTAGTTTATCTATTTTGTCTTTTTGTTTTTCATTGCTATCTTTGCACCCGCAAAAGGGTCCGGCCCTCTGACAAAGGGAAGGTCCTGTGTTCTTGAAACCACGTTAAAAACAAGAAGTAAAATGTCAAATTCTGTTAATCAACAGCGTGAGACGCTGTCTGTTACCTACGTTTGGATGTCAGTGACATTCTGCGTTTGTCTGGTTGTTTCCAACATCTTCATTCCACGGCTCTGGCAGGTCGGTCCGCTTCCTGTCCAACTCACCGGCGCAGTGCTTCTGTTTCCGATTTCGTACATCCTTAACGATTGCCTTACAGAGGTTTACGGCTACAAGAAAGCCCGTCTGACAATCTGGATCGGCTTCGCGATGTGCCTATTCGTGTCGATCGCATCGTTCATCGTCACGAAGCTGCCTAAGCCGATGTTCGAGGACAGTTACGCCGCCGCGGAGAGCTTCAACTCCCTGTTCGGCCTGGTTCCGAGGTAGATGATCGGCTCGCTTCTGGCGTTCATCGCCGGCTCGACGGTCAACGCTTGGATTATGTCAAAGATGAAGGTGGCGACAAAAGGCAAGGGCTTCGGCTGGAGAGCCATCATCTCCACCATCGGAGGAGAGGCTACGGATTCCCTGATCTTCTTCCCGATCGCGTTCGGCGGAATGCTACCTTTCGGAGCGGTAATCAATCTGATGTTCACGCAGGTTGTGGCGAAAACCCTTTACGAGATCATCATCCTGCCTGTAACCTCTTGGGTGGTCAGGAAGGTCAAGGCATATGAAGGAATCGACACCTACGACAACAACATATCGTATAATCCGTTTAAAGTTAATGAAATATAGTCTCGCTGCCCGCTCCTTGGATATTCTTCTGTAATATTCAAGGAGCAAGGTAGGGTGAGTCTGGGTAAATATTCATTTATGGCAGAAGGAAGAGAATTGGAGGGGTTGCAGTCCCTCGGCAAGAAGACTGAATATAAAAGTGACTACGCTCCGGAGGTTCTGGAGACATTCGTCAACAAGCATCAAGACAACGACTACTGGGTGAGGTTCAACTGCCCGGAGTTCACGAGCCTATGTCCGATCACGGGGCAGCCGGACTTCGCGGAGATCAGGATCAGTTATATTCCTGACATCAGGATGGTTGAGAGCAAGAGCTTGAAACTGTATCTGTTCAGCTTCCGCAACCACGGTGATTTCCACGAGGACTGCGTCAACAAGATAATGAAGGACCTCATCAAGTTGATGGATCCCAAGTACATAGAGGTCACCGGCCTCTTCACTCCACGTGGTGGCATCTCCATCTACCCTTACGCCAACTACGGCCGCCCCGGCACCAAGTACGAGGCCCTCGCACAGCAGCGCTTCGCCACGCACGAATAGCTGATTTATAAAGTCGCTTCGGCAGGCTCAGCGACCGCATTACGATGGTCGCTGAGCCTGTCGAAGCGACCGATGTGTGAGCATCTTGGAAGACGACGTGGCATTTAATTCATTGGTAATAAACGCATTAATATATTTCATAGTGCCAAAACCACAACCACGACATTGCTTTGTTGCCTGATATTCAAGAAGTTGTCTGCCACGGGATTTTTCACTATCTTTGCCGCTGAATATGAAAGGACAAGCGACAGTGGTCAAAAACGCGGGAAGCCATTTCCTGCTTTCAAGGTTGCCGGAGTGGCAGCCTTTTCCGGCGGTGCTCAAAGGCAAGGTGCGTCTGAAAGGCAGCGAGGCGACCAACCCCGTGGCCGTCGGCGACAAGGTGACTTATGAATATTCAGAAGAACCTTCCGCCACTCATCCAGCCTCGATCGTCGAGGTTTTGGACCGCAGGAACTATGTGATCCGCCGCTCGACCAACCTTTCGAGGCAGTCGCACGTGATCGCCGCCAATCTGGACCGCGCTTTCATAGTCGTGACCCTATTCTTTCCGGAGATCAAGCTTCCGTTTTTGGACAGGCTTCTGGTGACCTGCGAGGTGTATGGCATCCCCGCCACCATAGTTCTGAACAAGGTTGACATATTCAGAAAAGAATTTCCCGAGCAGCTCGCTGATTTTCATCGCATCTATGAGAGCGCCGGCTATCCGGTCATCGAGACATCCGCACTGACAGGTGAGGGCATTAATGAGTTGAAGGCGGCGATAGGTTCACTGGAGGATGGCCATATCTGCCTTTTCTCCGGAGAGTCTGGAGTAGGGAAATCGTCCATAATCAAGGCCTTGGATCCGTCTCTCAACCCGAAGGTCGGCAACATTTCGTTAGCCCATCTTCAGGGCCGCCACACAACATCCCTGTACGAGATGTACCCGTTAAGTTCCGGAGGTTTTATCATTGATTCCCCGGGCCTTAGAGGCTTCGGCCTTGTCCATCTTGAAAAAGAGGAGATCGCCCTTTACTTCCCCGAGATGCTCAAGTTCTCCCGTGACTGCCGTTTCGCTCCCTGCACCCATACCCACGAGCCCGGCTGCGCCGTAAAACAAGCCGTTGAGGACGGCCTCATCTCAGCCGAACGCTACAACTCCTACCTCGGAATGCTCGAAGAGGACAAGAAGTTCAGGTAGAAGACGATCTTCCGACATCATAATATTCTCTGAACTTGTTGCCGAATCATCTTTTTGTATTACCTTTGCAAAAAGAGTAAAAGGTCTTACTATAAGATATGGTACTGGAAAAGCAGATACTGATGTTTCTTAACATCGCGCACAACAGCGTGAAGCAGTGTATGTCGGAGGTGTTCCAGAAGGGCGGGTTCAACCTGACGCCGGAGCAGTTTCTGGTGATGGACACGCTTTGGGACGAGGGTGTGCTGACCCAACAGCAGATCGCCGACATCACGATGAGGGACAAGAACTCCATAGTCAAACTTATTGACGGACTGGAGAACAGGAAACTTGTCCGGCGTGTGAGCAACCCTAAGGATAGAAGGCAGAACCTCATCGAGGTCACGCCATATTCCAGAAAAATCAAGGACAAGGTGACTGAACTCTCGCTTGAGTCGGTCGCCACGATCGTTGGGGACATTCCTCGGGAGGATCTGGAGTCCTTCGTCAAGACGCTGGCGAGGATGGAAAAGAATATGAATCCGAAGTCTGATCTGGAGGCTTTGGCGAAGAAATATCCGACTAAAAAGAAAGGCGATGGGACGACTGTATGACCTCCTGATGAAGGACTACCGCTTGAAGGAAGGGCTTAACGCCTGCATCAACTGCGGCACCTGCACGGCCATCTGCCCGGCGGCGGAGTTCTACCGCTATGACCCGCGAAGAATCGTGGACATTGTCCAGAGCAAGGACGAGGAAGAGATCGAGAAGCTGCTGAAAAGTGACACGATCTGGTACTGCGGAGAGTGTATGAGCTGCGTGACGAGATGTCCTCGGAAGAACGCTCCGGGACTCATTATTATGGCCTTGCGGAGCCTGTCCATAGATCTGGGCTATTTCATCGAATCGGAGAAAGGCCGTCAGCAATATCTCCTGACAAAAGACTTG
>OHDW01000136.1_pt1 | contig 17215 bp, 8 predicted proteins | sample 1567131 | NCBI WGS metagenome assembly OHDW01 (sample SAMEA3879508, study PRJEB24766) | human gut metagenome | biome: human-associated habitat; feature: feces | place: USA | collected 1985/1987
TAGAAATTCAAACGCACCCAAATATGAATATCAAACGTAACATCATTTTTGCATTGGAGAGCCGGAAGAAGAACGGATGCACCAACAAACTGAAACAAAGCGCATCCGAAATCAACACGGACTTGCTGAAATACTATGCCGAAATGCAAAACGTGTTCAAGGAGTTTGAGGTACAGGAAACCATTATCACAATATGAACAACAAGGAATCCAACATAGAAAAAACGGACTTAAATGCGTTCATACACGCTGTCGGTTCGGAAATACAACAGGCGCAAGTACGGCTGATTACCGCAGCCAATGCGCAAATGCTGTTCCATTATTGGAAAATGGGCAACTATATCCTCTATTATCAAAACTTATATGGATGGGGAAGTAAAATCATCAAGCAACTGGCAAAGGCTATCCGGTTCAATTATCCCGAAAAGAAAGGCTATTCGGAACGCAACCTTACTTATATGTGCCAATTCGCACGGACATATCCGCTGAGTGTGCTAAGAAGTTTCATTGATACGGATGTAAGACTGTCTGTTCCAAACATACAGAATGTGACAAACGAAGTATTGAAACTGAACGACAAGCAATTTACGCAGGAACTTACTGCGCAAATACAATCCGTTGATTGTCAGTCTTTAGAATTTACGCAGGAAGCTCCTGCGCAAATTCAGGACGTAGAGAAAACCGTTTCTGCCATTTACAGAATGGGGATTAGGGAGATAGAAAAAATTTTCTTGAACTCCCCTGTCGCCAGAATAAACTGGGCAAGCCAAATGGTTATACTTGATGGCTCGTTACCGTTAGGAATAGGATATTGGTACATGAAACAGTCCGTAGAAATGGGCTGGAGCAGTAATGTTCTTAAAATACAAATTGAAACCAATCTGTATACCAGACAAATTAATAACAACAAAGTAAATAACTTTACTGCCACGCTTCCTGCACCTCAAAGCGACCTTGCCAATTACCTTCTGAAAGACCCGTACATCTTTGATTTGGCTGGAACGAAGGAAAAGGCGGACGAAAGGGACATGGAAGAGCAGCTGGTTAAGCACGTCACCCGTTACTTGCTGGAAATGGGCAATGGCTTTGCCTTTGTTGCCCGGCAAAAACATTTTCAAGTCGGGAACAGCGATTTCTATGCCGACCTGATTCTGTATTCCATCCCCCTGCACGCATACATCGTAGTGGAATTGAAAGCAACCCCATTCAAGCCGGAGTATGCAGGGCAACTGAACTTCTACATCAATGTGGTGGATGACAAACTGAGGGGAGAGAATGACAACAAGACTATCGGGTTGTTGCTGTGCAAGGGGAAAGACGAAGTTGTAGCACAATACGCATTGACAGGCTACGACCAGCCGATAGGCATCAGCGATTACCAACTGAGCAAGGCTATACCTGAAAACTTAAAATCGGCTCTGCCAAGTATAGAAGAAGTGGAGGAAGAACTGACTTCCCTTCTTGATAAAGATAAAAATCCATAAACCAAGCGTATATGGCAGGAGAAATACAGATTATGATTCCCCAATACGGCGAACTCAACCGGATATGCTAAAGACAATATTCACGGAAAATTATATGAGCAGCCAATAGCAAAAGGAAGCTATGAGTTTTTTGTCACACCATCTGACAATGCCACCTCTCAGTTCTATGTTATTCCTTGTTTACATCTAAATATTACAGATAATGATGCTACCACAGCTTCTTATGATTTTCAGATAAAACCGACATCTGAATATGTACTCAACACTATTCAAACTTATTTAGGGGTAGAGTGGGACAAACTAATTGATGAAGTACAGACCAAAAGTCCAGCATCAATCGACATGTCTATGACACTGATAATTCCCGATACTGATTATCAAATTATAGGAGCATTAAGCAATGCACCCATTCCGGCACACATCTTGGATTGATACATCACCGCAATTAAACTTAATATGTTTCATACAGCGAATTTATAATGGTAAATGAATTGAATAAAGAAATAAGCAATTACCAACGTTTTTTGTCAGGAGAATATTGTAACTGTTTGGATACAGAAGTGTTAGCGATGATAAACAGGACAAAAGACTATTTATGTGTCTTAAATGACATAAAGACGGTAGAATATGAAAGGAAAGAAATTCTTTCCAAAATGTTGGGAAGCATTGGTAATCATTCAAGTGTAGGACAGAACTTTACTTGCCAATGCGGAAAACATATCTTTATTGGTGAACAAACCATTATCAATAATAACTGTACAATGATGGATGAAAATCTGATTCATATTGGTAATAGGGTTTTGATTGCTCCAAATGTGCAATTTTACACAGCTACTCATCCGATAAGTTTTGAGGAACGGTTTGTGGAAAATTGGGAGGAGAATTCAAGGAAACTATTTTTCAGGACAAAGGCTTTACCTATTACAATAGAAGATAATGTATGGATTGGTGGCGGCAGCATTATTCTTGCAGGAATCACTATCGGAAAAGGGAGTGTGATTGGTGCCGGAAGTGTAGTGACTAAATCTATTCCGGCTGATTGTATTGCCGTTGGAAATCCATGCAAAGTGATTAGATGGTTAAACCCTCAATATAGGCTTCTCCCACTCGAAGAAAAGGACATTCCCGAAATGCAGGAATTATTCCGCTCGACCGTGCTACATGTTAATATCAGAGATTATACAAAAGAAGAAGTAGAAGATTGGGCATCTTGTGGTGACAGTGTGGAGCATTGGAAAGAGCTTCTGTCACACAATCATTTTATAGGTGCTTTTGATAATGCGAACCGCATGGTAGGCTTTTCATCCATGAATAAGGACGGCTATCTGCATTCCATGTTCGTACACAAGGACTGGCAAGGCAAAGGTGTGGCCACACAACTTCTTCCTGAAGTTGAACGCATTGCCAAGCAATTGGGAGTTGTTGAAATCACATCCGAAGTAAGCCTGACAGCCAGACCGTTCTTTGAGAAGAAGGGATATGAAATAGTCAAAATACAGAAGTATAGGGCAAACAAGCTGGAACTGACAAATTTTGTCATGCGCCACAAATTCTTATAAGCACAAAGAACACGATTTCTTAAATAACACAAAAACACCCAATTTTACATTCTTGGGTGTAAAATTGGGTGTTTGTTTTGCAATTTGCTGATTTTCAGCGTTTATTACGGAGCGGTAGGCTCCAGGATTATCTTAGCCGTGACAGTCTATTTTCAATCAGTGCCCTGTCGAAGCGACTTTACTACAAAACCCTTGTCATATGATCTTCCAACCGTCGATGCGGCGGTTTGCGGTGGAGAAGTTCACGCCGACTCTGAATATCCTTCTGCGGTCGTCGGCGAACGGGCGGGCGTAGCCTTTCTCTTCGATCTGCGCGAGGGCCTCGTCCGGGGTGGAGTCGGTCTTGATCTCGATGATGTAGACGTAGTCCTTGGTCTTGATGAGGATGTCGATGCGGCCGTTGGAGGTCGTGCGCTCTGTCTCGACATATTCCCCCATCAGCTCGATGATGATGTACATCGCGTACTGGAAGTCTTTCTCGCAGTCGCCCTGGATCTGGTAGTTTGTCCTGGCGAAGAGGGTGTCCAGACGGGTCATGAAGCCCTCTGGGTTGCCGGATTCGACATCCATCGACATGAGGGATATGAGGGTGTTGGTGGAGTCGCTCTGGATCGGGGCATAGTATCCCAGCAGGAAGTTAAGGAAGCCGTCCTTCACCTCCATGTTCGGGAATCCGAGCGTGTAGAGGTTGAAGCGCGGGTCAAAGCCCTTGATGGTAAGGTAGCCGCTCTGGTAAAGAAGCGGGACGGGATTGAGGAACGCCGTGTTCACGTCGGTCAGAAGCGAGGAACCCACGAGGTCGCTCGACAGGCGGGTCACATCGTACGAGGTCTTCCTCATCACCTTGACAAGGAAGGTTGGCGTGCCCGTTTCGAACCAATATTCAAGAAACTCCTTGTTCTTGAATGTATTGAGCAGGCTGAAAGGGTTATAGACACCGACTGCCTTCGGGTGGAAGTGGTAGCCGTCATACATAATAGCGAGCTTGCGGTAGCATTCTTCCTCCGTGAGGTCATTCGCCTCGGCGAGTTCCTTGACACTCTCTGTGAAATAGACTTTGAGGTCGGACTCCGAAATTCCGCAGATGTCGGGATATTCCTTGTCCATCGAGATGTCCTGAGGGTTGTTCAGGTCGCTGAACACGCTCATCTTCCCGATCTTCGTAACCCCGGTGAGGAAGCCGAAGCGAATGAACGCATCCTTGGACTTCATCACGCCGTAGAAGCCGCGGAGCGTCTCTCGCATCTTGTCTTGAAGCTCCGGGCGGCCAAGGTTGTCAATGACGGGCTTGTCATATTCATCGACAAGGATCACCACCTGACGGCCGGTCTTCCGGTAGGCGGCCTCGATTATGGTCTCGAAGCGGACGGGAAGCGTCTTGTACTTCCTGACGACCCCATATTCTGATTCAAGGTCATTCAGCTGTCTCCCTAATTTGTCATTCAACGAGTCCATGTCCGTATAACTGGCTCCACCAAGATCGAAGTGCAGGACCGGGTACTCCGTCCAGTCCTTCTCAAGCGAGGCGATCGCAAGCCCGTCGAAGAGTTCCTTCCTTCCCCGGAAGTATGCCTCCATCGTCGAGAGCAGAAGGCTCTTTCCGAACCGCCTGGGGCGGCTCAGGAAGTAGTATTGACCGGTCTTGGCAATCTTGTAGATAAGATCGGTCTTGTCGACATAGACATACCCGCCCTGGCGGATCTTCTCAAAACTCTGTATTCCAATCGGGTAAAGCATACGGCCTGTCCTTTTTGTTCATTACTTGCAAAGATAGGAACTTTTTTGGACACAACAGTGGTGGCTTCGGAACAATAGATCTTGCTCAGGAATATTCCAACCTTTGTCCGTCAAAATTGAAAAATGAATAGAGGAGGACCGGGTGCCGATCCTCCTCTTGATCATTCAGCCGAAGCTGTTGGTGAATATCAGTCCTCCGCCAGCCACTTGGCAAGGTCGCCTGAGCCTGGCATTCCGAGGTACATATATCCGAAATTGAACCAGCTCGTTGTGCCATCTATCAGACGTGGAACATAGAATTGAACATGCTGGGCATCCACAAACTTGTTATCCGCATCCTTTTCGGCATGGGTCGCGCTGTAAGAAGAAGGATAAGTGTACACAATCTTACCCATTTTATCATAATTCAGACCGCAGTAGATTTTCTGGTCGAACTTGATTGTTCCTTTTGCCTCGTCAAGAGTGTAGAACTCAATGTAATCATTGGCTCCGCCGACGAACGAGTCCTCATCCCATGCCAGAACTACCTTGTCTTTAGGGTAAGGGTTCATGATGCGCCAGCGGTTGAATCCCTCAGCTTTGAGGACATCAACCTTGACAATGTTCAGGTCTGAGTCAGAAATCTGGAGTGCGAGTCCGTCAAACCATTCACCTGTGCCGATGGAAGTCCATGTGTAGGCTTTCGCCAGGGTGAAAGTATTTGAGGTGATCGCTATCTTTCCATTGTATTCGGTCTCGTCAGCGAACGTTACGGTTCCTTTGTAGGTTTTTCCTATTTCCATCTTGGAGATGTCAAGGGACAGCATGGTCTCGCTTTTCCCCTTTTCAAATGAAATCGTGGCAGGAGCGGTGATGCCGTCAGGAAGAGTTCCTGTGATCTTTACAGTCGCTGCCTGATCGCATTTGCTACGGCCTACAGTAATGTCAAATTTGGCCGCCTTGGCATTGATCTCTGTGTCACCGGATGTGCTGCTGAGGAAAGACACGCCAGTGTCCGTTCCTTCCGGGGTGTACATTGCGCCTTTGTTTTCGGTGTCGCAAGACACTGCCAGAAAGAGCGCGAATGCTATTCCGAGATAAGTCTTGATTATTTTTTTCATATTCATAATGATCTTATGTTGTCAAATTATTCTGTCTTAGGAGCCTTTGACGGGTCATCACCTTCAAGACCCTCGCTCGTAGGATAACTTCCGGTAGGATTCTGAAGTATGAGCTTGTTGGCGTCAACTTCTTTTGAAGGGAATGTAAGCACCCAGTCGAATGTCTCGGGGTCATCTGTGTGGAGGCTGTTCAGGAGAGCCGCGACAGGGTGTCCCATGTCCGCGGTGCGCTTGAAGCCCTGACGGAGGCGCTTGATGTCATAGACACGTCCATATTCGCCCCAAAGTTCAATTCGGCGCTGAAGAATAATTTCCTCAAGGAGGGAACCTGTCTCATCGGTTGTGAGTTTTCCGAGCGCTGTACCAGTCTTGGAACTGCAATCGTAACCTTCCTGACGAGTCTTCATGAGTTCGTTAAGGGCTGCCTTTGCCTCTGACTCATTACCCAGACGGCATGCTGTCTCTGCGATGATGAGCTGCATTTCAGGAACGCGCATGAAGATGTGATCGGCACCGGTGTAGGTGTTGGCAGGATCCGCGAACAAGAACTTCCACTGCTGATAGCCCTTTGTCTTGTCCGGAAGTGTCTCGTAGTTCCACCATTTGGTACGGGCGTCGTTGGGTGCCATCTTGTTGTATAGCCATGCTGACGCGCACTTTCTGGCTGTTCCGCCATAACCACCACCGTTGTTGTAACGTATGTCCATGTGCACGAGGAACTGAGGGTTGGTTGTGCCCTGTGCCTGAATGATCTCCGCACCCCAAAGAACGCTCTTGTCAGTGGCGTCATTGTAGTGGAAATCTTTGTTGAATGCGAATGAACCGCCCTTGACAGCAATGGCGGCGGCATCGTGAGCCGTCTGGTAGTCACCCATATAGAGAGCGATGCGCGCCTTCAGGCCGTTGGCCACATACTGATCAAAGTGCGAGCAGTGCTTCTGGGCCTTTGTTCCAAGGAGGGAGATTGCCTCATTGATGTCACTCATCGCCTGTGCGAACACCTCTCTATTGGTAGAACGTGCCTTCCCTGCTGTTCCCGCAAAGGTAGGTTCTGTGTAGATAGGAATTGAAAGCCTGTCTTCGTGGCCTATGTAACTACGGGCGAATATCATCGCGCAGTAGGCGTAGGAGTAGGCGCGGAATGCGTAGGCGTTCCCTATGATGTAGTCAATGTCTTCTGTGGATCCGGTCATACCCTCCTTGCCGTTGATGATGTAGTTGGCGTTTGAGATGATGGTGTAGTAGTAATTCCATGTGTCGTAGGATCTCCATACGGTGCTGTTCCATCTTGACTTGACGTTGTACAGGTAATCAAACCAGAACCAACCGCTACCCTGTGCGGACATCACCATATCCTCTCCCATGAGGTCGGCCATAAGGTTATAGGACTGCGGACCGAAGCACTGGTGGTAGTTACCGGTGGTGGTCTGTCCCCATTGCCAGAAGTAGCGGATCATTCCGTTCAAGGCCATGTAGCCACCGTCCGTGGTCTTGAGCATGGTGTCACCGGAAACCTGGTCGGTGGGATTGGTGTCAAGAAGATCAGACTTGCAGGATGTGAAGGACAGAGCCGCAAGAGCCATCAAAGCGTATAGTATTCTTTTCATAATTCTTATTCCTCCTATCGTTAGAAATTGATGTCAACACCAATGGAGTAGGTTCTGGTCGGAGTGTATGACCAGTTTGTTCCTCCGGTGAGGTCGTACTGAGGGTTGAGACCCTGAAGCTTGCTGAAGAGAGCGATGTTGTCACCGACCGCGAAAAGGCGGAGGGACTTGATGCCGGCCTTCTTTGTCCACTTGGTCGGGAGAGTGTAGCCTAACTGTACAGACTTGATCGCGAAGTAAGAGGCGTCGACAAGCCATCTGTCAGCGGAAAGTCTTCCGGAATTTGAGAGAACCGCAGGGACGTCAGTCTCATCGCCCGGTTTCTGCCAGCGGCGAAGAATATGTCTGTTCCAAGTGTCACCCGTGTAGGTGGTCTCCATGGACGAAGCGTAAAGCGAGTCATAAACCTTGCCGCCTACGGAGAATGTGGTGAGGAAGCTGAAATCAAATGATTTCCACTGGAAGTCCGATCCGAATGAACCCTGGATCTTGGCCTCGCGGCTGCCCAAGTAGTACTTGCTGGCGTTGGCAGCGGCATCGTCACTGGTGATGTAGTCGGAGCCTTCAACCTTGTTGCCATCCTTATCTGTCTCGTAAGCATAGTAAAGGAGCTGTCCGTTGGCCGGATCAACACCGGCCGCCTTCGGCACATAATAAGTGTAGATAGGCATTCCTTCCTTGATTACGTAAGCGCCTGATGTGATGGTGTCAGACTCTCCGGTGAGATGGAGAACCTTATTCCTGTTCAGGTAGGTCATCAAAGTAGAGCTTGCGCGGAAGTCGGCCTTATTCAGCCAGTTGACCTTGAACGTGCCCTCAAATCCTTGGTTTCTCATCGAGCCGACGTTGGCATTGTAACCGGTGAAGCCCGTTGAGGCGGCCATAGGGAAGGACAGAAGCATGTCGCTTGTCTTTGAGTTGTAGTACTCAAGAGTAAGGTTCAAAACCTTGTGGAAGAATGCACCTTCGATACCTGCGTTCCAAGAGCCTTTCTTCTCCCATGACACATCAGGGTTTGCGAGAGATGACACGAGGGCGCCAGGGTTCGTGGCATTGGCATAAGTAAGATCGTAGAATGACTGCCATGCGTAGTAAGAACCGATGGAGTCGTTACCAAGCTCTCCATAAGAGAGGCGGGCTGTGAGGTTGTCAATCCAGGTGATGTCCTTCATGAACGCTTCCTGTGACACACGCCATGATCCACCGAGTGACCAGAACTGTCCCCAGCGGTTGTCCTTGTAGAAACGAGAGGAACCGTCGGTACGCCATGTGGCTTCAATGTAGTACTTGTCGGCATAGTCGGCGGCAAGACGTCCGAAGAAGGATTCCATGCGATAAACATCGGAATATGAGCGGTTTCCTGTCACGTTGGTTGCCGGGTCGAGTTCCTTGATTCCAGGATAGACACCTGTGCGGTCAGCTGCGAGGTACTTGTACTGGTAGTTGTAGTACTCGTGTCCAAGCTGTCCAAGGAAGTGGAAATCATTCAGGTTGCGCTCGTATTTGAGAATCTGGTTCCATGTGTAGGAGAATGTACGTGTAGAGAACTTGTCCACAGAACCTCCTTGTGATTTTCCGTCACCGTGGTAAGGGTTGTAATAGGAGGTTCTGTTCATGTTGGTGATGTCGGCTCCAAAGTTTGTGGAGAAAGACAGACCCTTGAATATTCCCATGGCGTCGCTGTCTCCTCCGATGATGGCATAGGCGCGGACACCGGAGTTGTCGCGGAGGATCTCATTGCTGTTGTCATAGAGGTCTCCGACAACGTTGAAGTTGGCTGCCTTGGGACGGCCGTTCTCACCGTAGTCGTACTGTTTGTTGCCGAACTCGTCAAGCAGGTTGGCACCGCTGTCGTCTTTCAGGTAGACAGGATAGATAGGAGCCATGAACTGAGCTGTATACCATGCGTTACCGGTCTGGGTGTCAGAGTACTGCGAGCTGTTCTGGTTAGTGTACGCATAGCTTGCGCTGGCACCGAGTTTCATCCAGTCGTTAACCGAGTGGTCAACGTTGGCGCGGAGGGAATAACGCTTGAACTTGGTTGTGATGAGGACACCCTTGTCGTCAAGATAACCGAGAGAGAACGCATACTTTGTCTTATGCGTTCCACCGCTGACACCAAGCTGATACTCCTGGCGGACAGCCTTGTCTTCCGTGAGGACATCCATCCAGTTGTCGTCCCAGGCGGAAACCGCGTCGGAGCGAACCCTTCCTGTCTCAGGATCGATGAGGTCAGCCCACTTGTAATTCTTGAAAGGATTGTAGAACTCTCCACCGAGTGCTCCGGAAAGACCCGCGGACGCAAGAGTTTTAGCTTTGGCGAGGTCGTAGCCACCGTTGATGACGTAATTGTTCTTGAGGGCTTCCCAAGTGAGTTCCACGAACTCTTCCTGGTTGACGGTGTCATAGTCCCTGATTGAGCGGGACTGAAGACCGACGGTAGCCTTGAAGTTCACCACTGAATGGCCTTCAGAGCCGCGTTTGGTGGTGATCATGATGACACCGTTGGCGGCGCGCGCTCCGTAAAGAGCGGCGGCGGACGCGTCCTTGAGAACGGTCAGGCTTTCAATGTCATTCGGGTTGATTGAGGAGAGGTTGCCGTCGAAAGGTATTCCGTCCACTACATAAAGAGGGTTTGATGAAGCATTGATGGAACCGGTTCCACGGATCTGGATGGAGGCGCCTTCACCTGGCTGTCCTGAGCCTGATGTCGTGGAGATACCTGCCACCATACCTTCGAGTGCCTTGGACACGTTGGCTACGGTTCTTTTCTGGAGGCTTTCGCTTTTCACTGTCCCGGCGGAACCAGTGAAGGACTCTTTCTTGGCGGTGCCGTAAGCGACAACGAGAACGTCATCCAAAAGCTGCGCCTCCGGAGTCAGTCCGATGTCAACGACTCCTCTGCCATTGACTTGAACTTCGGCAGGATTGAATCCGAGGCTGCTGACGGTAAGGATGGCGTCCGCAGGAACCGAGAGGGTGTACTTACCTGAAACATCTGTCAATGCGTAAGTGCTTGCGCTCCCTTTGAGCTGAACTGCCGCGCCCACAACGGGTTCACCGTTGGCCACGTCCGTGACCGTGCCGGACACCCTGATTGTCTGGGCCCATGCTGCACCTATGCTGATGAACAGGCACAGCGCGATTGTAAATAATTTTTTACCCATAAGCTTGAAACTTTTGTTAAACTTAGCTTTTTATTATTGAATATTGAAATAGTATTCCAATGTCTTTTATATATCAATTTTACTCATAACTTCGTTCCTTCGGGGCTGTTTGCTCCAACCTAAAACGAATCTGTCACAGAACCAAATGTTAAACCCGCTTACAAACTAAATAAAATATTTTGACAATTCCAACAGTTGTGCAAACTTGCTTTGGTGAATTAATATTTAATGTTTATCGTTTTACCCAATCGTTATATTCAATGCTCAAAAGATTGCTCTGACTAAACTGTTAACAAAATTAGGGTAAAACTAACAATTTAACACGTCATAAAAAATAACTATATCATTTCAACGGTGCGGATGATATAAAACACAACCCCAGAGACCACCGGAATGGCGGCAAAACTTATCTTTCATCTTGTAACAATCCGTCATATACAATCAATTTTAAACAAACTTAAACAAACCTAAACAAACTTAAACAGTGAACGCGGTCTCCTCCGTTCATTGGCACTGGCTCAGCGCTGAGATAACACGAAGACAGTCAAAGTTGACCGAGACCATGAACTTTTGACAAGATAATTACATTTTCTCGAAATAACAACAGATTCGCGATAATATTTCATAAAAACAGGCGGGATTACTTTATCGTTATAAGTTTTTAAGACATAATTGTTGGCCCTCTTAAATATTTTGAACCAACATTATCATTAAATTCATTGTTTGATCTTTTTTAACTTATAAATTTATTGAGTAATGACACAGATTTCATTTCACGAAGTATGCAGGTTGTGGAAACAGGAGAAAAAAATGTATGTCAAGACATCCACAATGGCTGCATATTCGCTTATCATTCAGAATCATCTTGAACCACAATTCAAGACTCTGAACGAAGTGACGACTCATTCCGTACAGAAAATGATTGATCGCAAACTAAAAGATGGACTGAATATGACGACCATCAAAGGAATGTTGATAGTCTTGAAGATGATTGTCAAGTACGGTGAAAAACACGGCCGGATCGAACATAGGATCATAGAGGTCAGATTCCCCACCCCAAGGATGAAGCCAAGGTTATATGTCCTGACGGTGAGCGAGGAGCAGCGTATGCTTGAATATCTCACCACTCATCCCGACCGCTACAATCTTGGTCTGCTGATCTGCTTGTACACCGGCATAAGAATAGGAGAAGTCTGCTCCTTGAAATGGGGAGATGTGGACTTTGATTCGGGAACAATCCGAGTGCGCAGGACGGTACATAGAATTTATAAGATCGATGGCGGGGATAAGCATTCCGAACTCACAATCGACTCGCCAAAGACAGCCGAGTCATGCTGGGACATCCCGATAACAGGTGAGCTGGCCACTGCCCTCAATGAATATGCCGGCAGCGTGCCATGCAACCGTTTCGTGATTTCAGGCCTCACTCATCCAACCGAGCCACAGACCATGAGAAACCATTTCAAACGTGTCGCCGCCACCCTTGGGTTGTCAATGCGCCGTTTTCACGGTCTTCGCCACACCTTCGCGACCCGATGCGTTGAAAGCAAATGTGACTACAAAACATTGAGTTCCATTCTTGGTCACTCAAACGTGAGCACCACGCTGAATCTCTACGTTCACCCGGGAATAGAGCAAAAGCGGAAGTGCGTCGAAGACATGATCCGGTCCATCGTGTGAAATCATGGTGGAGGATAATTTGTTGATATTTAGCAATATAGCCCATAGTCTTGCGCCGATGTGAACGTAAGACATGTGTCCATATTCAACATATTCAATGACTTATCCTCCACCACCCATGCAAACGCACGCATTGATGACTTTGAAATTAGTGGTCTATAACAATTGATAGTAAGCGAAACAGCCTGAAATTCTTGCTAAAAGCTAAGTTTAACAAAAGTTTCAAGCTTATGGGTAAAAAATTATTTACAATCGCGCTGTGCCTGTTCATCAGCATAGGTGCAGCATGGGCCCAGACCCAGAATGTCTCTGGAGTCGTGAACGCGGATGACGGGCAGCCGGTAGCCGGCGCATCCATCATCGTCTCCGGAACGACCATCGGAACCTACGCCGATGCAAACGGTAAGTTCTCACTTTCCAACGTTCCGGCCAACGCCACACAACTTGAGGTCTCTTTCCTCGGAATGAAGGCCCAGACCGTCAAGATCGCCCCTTATGTGTCAATCACACTGCTCGCAGAGGCCAACTCGATCAATGAGACTGTCGTTGTGGCCTACGGTACACAGAAGAGGGAGTCCATCACCGGATCTGTCTCCCAGATCGACGAGAAGAAACTTGAGCTCCGCGCAACCACCTCAGCCACAGGAGCTTTGGAAGGAGCCGCACCTGGCGTGCAGGTCAACAACACCTACGGTGAGCCTGGAGCCGCCCCGACAATCCGAATCCGCGGATTCGGTTCCGTGAACGGATCCAACGAACCTCTGTTCGTTGTCGATGGAGCTCCGTTTGAAGGGAACATCGCTGAGATCAATCCTGCTGACATCGCAAGCATTTCCGTCCTGAAGGATGCGGCGTCTTCCGCGCTTTACGGCAACCGCGCCGCCAACGGAGTCGTTCTCGTCACCACAAAGAGCGGCCGTGGTTCGACAGACCCATCCATCACTGTGAAGATCAACCAAGGTATTTACACCCGTGGTCTTCCGGAATATGAGACCCTCAACCCTGACGAGTGGATGGAGGTGTCCTGGACAGCTATGAGAAACTACGCTATGCACAGTTCCCTCAAGCTTGACGCTGCCGCCGCCGGAACCTACGCCACAGAGCACCTCATCGCCGACTACGCCAAGCTGAACATCTACGACGGAGCGAACACGGCACTGTTCGATGCCAACGGCAAGCTCGTCGCCAAGAGGAAGAACGTCTATGACGACCTCAACTGGTTCGACGCCATCGAGCGCACAGGTTACCGTCAGGACTACTCCGTGTCCGGTAGTGTGGCCTCCAGCAAGTTCAATGTCTATGCCTCCCTCGGCTACACCAACGAGCAGGGATACATCGTCGCCAGCGACTACGAGAGAATGACTGGACGTATCAACACCACCTTCACGCCTAACAAATGGTTCAAGGCAGGTGTAAACGTCAACGCAACCGTCTCCGAGAGGAACTTCAACGACAAAGCATCGGGCAACGCATACGGCAACCCGTTCTACATCGCGAGATACACCGCACCTATCTACCCTTACTATCTTCACAACGCCGACGGCACATTCGCCCTCGACGCCAGCGGTAACAAGCAGTACGACACCTCATCCGACTATCTGGACAACAGAAACATCGCCTACGAGCTCAGAACCGACAAGCAGAACTCACACCGTAACGTGCTCGGCGGCCAGGCGTTCGCCACAATCACCCTGCCTTACGGATTCTCCGCCACGGTGAAGGGAATCGTAAACCACTCCACAACCGCCACTGAGGCATACAACAACCCTGAGATCGGCGACGGAGCGACAAACAACGGACGTTACACCGACACCCACTACCGCTACCACGACTACACCCTTTCACAGATGCTGAACTGGGAGCGTGACTTCGGAATGCACCACGTCGATGTCCTCGCCGGTCACGAGAACTACTCTTACCTCCGTAAGTACCAGAGCTCGATGAACACGAATATGGCCGTTCCTGGGAACATCGTTATGGGCAACTTCCTCACCGATTCCTACACGACCGGTTTCAACGACGCCTACAGGGTAGAGTCCTACCTCGCCCGCGTCCGCTACAACTTCAATGAGAAGTACTTCTTCGACGCTTCATTCCGTCGTGACGGCTCATCAAGATTCCATCCAGACAACCGCTGGGGCAACTTCTTCTCGGTGGGTGCCAACTGGAACATCAAGAAGGAAAGCTTTATGGCGAACGTGGACAAGATCGACGCCCTCAAGCTACGCGCCGCGTTCGGAGAGGTCGGCAATGACGCGGGAGTAGGCTTTTACGGCTACCAGGCTCTGTACGAGATTGACAAGAACGGTGGAAAGACATCCCTTATGAAGAAGAGCCTCGCAGCCAACGACATCAGCTGGGAGACCACCCAGACAATCGACGTTGCCGTTGAAGGGCGCGCGTTCGACAGAGTCAACTTCAGCTTAGGCTACTTCGACAAGAGATCCAAGGATCTTCTTTTCAACGTGCCGCTTCCGCTATCCGCAGGTTCTTGGTCACATCAGGAAGACAGTTGGAATTTGTCTGTCAGCAAAAACATTGGATCTGTCTCCAACAGAGGAGTCGAGTTCTCGACAGATGTTGATGTCATCAGAAACGGCCACTGGCTCTGGAACGTAGGTCTTGACGCCACATTCCTCAAGAACAAGATCATCACCCTCCCTGACCACGAGCCAATCACAGTCAGCAGCATCCGCAGGTACGAGGAAGGACACTCAGTCTATGAGTTCTACGCCTACAACTTCGTCGGAGTCGATCAGACCAACGGTTACTCACTCTATAAGATCGACCCTGAGATGAAAGAGAAAGCGCAGGCGGCCAACGAGCTTGTGACCATCAACGGCACAGACTACACCTACGACTACAACTACGCGCTTCGCGACTGGTGCGGATCCGCTATTCCTTGGGCTTACGGTTCGTTCAACACCTCACTCTCTTGGAAGAACTTCACCCTCAGCGCACTCTTCACCTACAGCCTCGGCGGAAAGGTTTACGACAGCTCCTACTCCAGCCTGATGTCCACCGGCAGCGCATCCAGCGCAAGCCAGAACCACAAGGACATCCTCAAGTCCTGGACAGCCCAGCCTTCCGGAATGACAGAAGCCAACAGGATCGATCCTGACGGAATTCCGATCGTTGATTTCGAGAGAAGCAAGTTCAACAACGCCGCCGGCAGCCGCTGGCTTCAGGATGCTTCCTACTTTGTCGTGAAGAACATCAACCTCGGCTACCGCATCCCTAAGAGACTGACCGACAAGATCAATGTCAAAGGCATCCTCCTCAACGCCAGCGTGGAGAACCTTGTCACCATCACATCCCTCAAGGGTATGAACCCTCAGTACTCTTTCACCGGATCATCCGATGACACTTACGGAACAGCGCGTGTGTTCAACCTTGGTGTAACTCTTGATCTTTAATCTAAACCATTAAATAAAGAATTGAATATGAAATCTTTAGTTAAAATTATAGGTATATTCGCAGCCGGAGCGGCCATCGTGTCAGGATGCGGGAAGGACTATCTCGACACCGCTCCGACAGACTCCGTGAGTGCGGAACTCGCTGTCGTCAACTTCCAGAACGCCTACGCGTCACTGAACGGAATCGCAGAGACAATGTGTTGCCAGCAGTATATGGGAAGCCAGGGAGACTGCGGAGAGAACGCCGTGATCAGGCTCTTAGAGAACTACCCGAGCCAAGACTACACCTACAACGTCTACGCCTCAGGTTGGTCTACGGTCCACAATATGGGCTTCTGCAACAGCAAGACAGCCAAGTATGCGATATATGCCTGGTACTACTACTACAACATCATCGGTCAGGCGAACACGATTCTTGCAAAGATTGACGCAAGCTCCGCCACTGACGAGGAGAAATCATTCATCAAGGGTGCAGCCTTGACTTTCAGGGCCTATGGCTATCAGAAACTTCTCCAATACTACGCCAAGCGTTGGGTGGACTCCAACAACGGATCCTCAGACGGAGTTCCGCTCAGACTTGATGAGTCAACGGGCGATCTTGCGGTCTCCAGCCAGGCTGAGGTTTACGCTCAGATCTATGCTGATTGCGAGGAGGCCATCACCAACTTCGGAAAGACAAGTGTGACCCGTGGAGAGGGCGATGTTTGGATTCCGGACGTGAATGTAGCCCATGCCGTCTATGCAAGAGCGGCTCTCACCAGACAGGACTATGCAAAAGCTCTCTCAGAGGCAAAACTTGCGGAGGAAGGCCATCCTCTTGTGAAAGGCGAGGCTTATAACGATGGGTTCTGCAGACCTAACAGCGAATGGCTTTTCGGAAGTTTCGGAGACGAGACCGAGAACCAGTGGTACTGGACCTACGGAACACAGTTCTCCTGTAACGGCTACTACGCTTCCGCAACCTCCAACGGAGCCGGTGGAATCAACACCGAACTTACTGACCAGATCACCGACAACAACGATGTCCGCAAGGCTTTGTTCCTGACAACCGACAAGTTCCCTTCCTACAAGGACGGCGATGTTGACAAGGGTCAAGGCTATCTCGGATTCACCGTGGATAACAACAAGAAAGTGGTCAAGAACGCTGACCTTTACGCAGAGGTCAAGGCATACGTCGCCAGCAAGGCCGTCACAGGGCTCACAGCTCCTTACGCACCTGGTTACTACAGGCTTGGCGACCACCTCAAGTACTACACTTTCGGAACCCCTGGTGTTGGCTACTTAGCTTTCATCAGGACTTCTGAAATGGTTCTCATCGAGGCCGAGGCGAACTACTATCTTGGCAACGAAAGCGCCGCACAGGCAGCCCTCAACAAACTGAACGTCGAGACCGGCAGGACAACCTACAACTGCGCCACCACAGGCGAGGCCCTGCTCAAGGACATCAGGAACTACCGCGAGCTCGA
>OHDW01000142.1_pt1 | contig 16902 bp, 21 predicted proteins | sample 1567131 | NCBI WGS metagenome assembly OHDW01 (sample SAMEA3879508, study PRJEB24766) | human gut metagenome | biome: human-associated habitat; feature: feces | place: USA | collected 1985/1987
TGCAACTAAGCAATCAAAGTGGCTGTATTCAGGAGATGCCACAAGCTTCCAACAGAGCCAATACCATATTTATGACCACTTATTTTATAGGCGGCTCCTTTGGCACATATTGTGCCGGTTTGGCTTGGGCTCATAAGGGATGGACTGGAGTGTGTGCGGTGGGAGCAATATTGGCTGCAATCTCGCTCTGCATAACATGTTTTAATGGGAAGAGAATCTGATATTTCGGAATTGATAAACGTTAGGATCATTCCACCACTTTCCAATGTTAATCAGCCTCAGAATAGGTCGCTATGTGTTCCATTATCCAAAAATAGTAGCGTTAGCTTGTTGTCATCTTGTAGCCAAGTCATAAGCCAATCCGGCGTGATATGACATTCCCATACTCCCTCGTACTTGCCGTGAAGTTTGTGTGATTTATATAACTTAGGTAAGCTGCCAGATTCTTCCAATATAGAGATGGCTGTAAGTATAAGATTAGCATCAAGTCCTCTTTTGACGCTTTTCTTAAGCGATTTTTTGAACTTGTTGGTATAGTCAATTGAGTATTTCATCCTAAGCACTGTTCTATGAGGTCTTTGGCGCTGTTTGCGTGGTGTATGTTTCCATTTTTAACATCGTTAAGAGCCTCTTCTAATCCTGATGTCTTAGATGTGGTATTGTTTATTGTCCATCCAAATTTTTTTGCTAAATCCTTAAGTAAAGATAAATCCATTTTTGGAATTGTTATGGAGGTTGTAAGTGTAGATGTATTCATAAGTTTGCGTTTTAATGTATCTTATTGCAAAAATAAATATTATTTCCGTAAGTGACAAATATTTAACATATCTTCTTTGCTTTTATTTGGTTGCCGGCTGTATTTTTCTTAATTTTGTTGTTTAAAGGATTTAATTGTTTTACAAGAAAATATGATTTCATTTCAAAGTGACTACAACAACGGTATGTTGCCGGAGATATTAGAGGCTCTTGGCAGAACCAATGATGATAAGACCCCTGGTTATGGCTACGACCATTATACAGAGTTGGCAAAACAGAAGATTCGCAAGGCTATAGATAACGAGGAGGCTGATGTGTTCTTTCTTGTGGGAGGTACACAGACCAACACAACGGTTATAGACTCTGTATTGTTGGGTTGTGAGGGAGTCGTTTGTGTGGAGACTGGACATATAGAGGTGCATGAGTCTGGCGCTGTGGAGGCGTTCGGACATAAGGTTATCACTCTTCCCTCCGTCGACAGCAAGCTAACTCCTGGAACATTGTCTGCTTATATGGACAGATTCTTGGCTGACGAGACGCATCCGCATATGGTGCAACCAGGAATGGTGTATATCTCAATGCCTACTGAGTTTGGAATGGTATATACAAAGACTGAGCTTGAGGATCTGTACGCTATATGCCGGAAATATGATTTGCGCCTGTTTATCGACGGGGCACGACTGGGCTACGGACTGATGTCGGAGGCTTGCGATTACGACTTGCCCTTCCTCGCCAAGCATTGCGATGTGTTCTATGTTGGTGGCACTAAGGTCGGAGCGATGATTGGTGAGGCTGTGGTGTTCTCAGGTATGAAGGCTCCCAAGTATTTCTTCACCATCGTGAAACGCCACGGAGCTTTGCTTGCCAAAGGCAGAATGCTTGGCATCCAGTTTGACACGCTATTTACTGACAATCTGTATTTTAAAGTTTCGCAACATGCCATCAATATGGCTGTCCGCATCTGCGATATATTCAAAAAGTATGGCATAGCGATAGCCTACGACTCGCCAACTAACCAGCAGTTCGTAGTTCTGCCCCAAAGACTCTATGAGGCACTCTCACAGAAGGTGGCTTTTGAGATATGGGAGAGAAAGAGTGACGAAGAGATCATCTGCCGTTTCGTCACCAGTTGGGCGACAAAGGAAGAGGAACTGGACGAATTTGACCGAATATTGACAGCTTTATGAAAGCCACACTCGAATACGTAGAAAGGAAGTTTGCGGAGTTTAATGATTTGATGTTTGAGGGGAAGCTGAAGCCGCTTCCCTTCAGGCTTAGTAGGGCACGTACGTTTCTGGGTATGGTGCGATATAAACGTAAGAGGAAGTTGTTCGGCGGATGGCATTATTCTGACTTCCAGTTTGTTATAAGCTGTCTGTATGATATGCCGGAGAATGAGGTGGAGGACACCATCATACATGAGATGATACATTACTGGATATTCTCCAATCAGATGCAGGACAACAAGCCGCACGGCAATCTCTTCTGCGGAAAGATGGAGGAGATAAACCGTCGGTTTGGTAGGCATCTGACCGTCACGCACACAAAGACGGAAGCGGATCTGAGCAATGATCGTGAAATCCGTCGCCACCTTATATGTATAAGCAAGATAAAGGACAGTGATGCGCTTGGCATTACCATAGCCAGCAAAACCAAGCTGTTTATGCTTTGGGACGAATTGCCCAAAGTAAGGCAAGTGGCGGAGTGTGCCTGGTATGTATCGACAGACCCTTTCTTCAATCGCTTTCCGAGAGCGTCGAGTCTGAAGATATACAAGATATCCAAAGAAGACCTCGACGCTCATCGTCACGATTTCAAGCCTTTGGTAAGAAAGGGCGATACGATAATGGTGGGACGAACAGTTTGATAAATGTGGCAATTACGCATTTTGCTCGTGAGCATAATTTGTGTAATTGCCTAAGATTTGTTCTATGTGTATTACTTCTGGACAGGAATCCCATGTAATACCACCTCCCATTAGATACCAATTATTTCTTTCCTTTACGGGAACTTTTTTCATGCTTGGAAAAGCTGAAATAGGCATTGTGATGGAGCGGCCATCCTGTAATACCACTTCCATCTTTCCTCTTTTTGGAAATGCTACCGATTTGATTTTTGGCTTTACATTCCAGTAACCTTCAGTTGTATAGCTCATATTGTTACTTTTTGATTTTGATTATTCTTATAGCTTTACCAGATTTGAAAATCTCCCACTGTTTTAAGAGCTTTTCTCTATACTGTTTAGCTATACAGACAACTTCAGATAATTGCTTATCGCTTAAATCTCCTTGTTTGGCAACTTCTATTTCCGGTTCGAGCCATATCTTGCAAAGATTTTCTGTATTGCGTTTGCCGACATGAACATGTGCTCTGTTCTCATAAAAGTCGGTGTTGTAGAATAGAAAGTTCCAAATGATTTTAGCCGTAATGTATAGTAGAACTTTAGGCATAGTTAATATAGCTTTTATACATATGTAACTCCTTTCTTTTAACTGTCTTTGCAAATCTAATTATTTTTTTTTATATTAACAAATAATTGTACTTAAATCAAGTTAATGATTTTAATGTGCATCATGCCGCGAACATGCACCACATGGTTACGAGGAAGGGCACGGTGAAGTCGGTGAGGAAGCCGTGATAGATGCTGAGCGCTACGTAACGCTGACCCACGGACTGCGTGATGATGGGCAGGGTGGTGTCCATGGTGGTGGCTTTGGCTGTCAATGAATTGATTTTACGGTAGTTATCGGACGACGTTATCCTCTTGCGCAGGGTATAGCCCAAGGTTATACCGAGGAGAATGAATAGAATGACTATAAACATTAATAATGTGAATAAATTAGTTTGTAAGTTTTTCTGTGTTATGCAAAGCTAATCATAATTTTCCTTACGGACAAATGTTTCAATATTATTAGCATATTTTCCCTTATTTTACCCAACTTTCCAATATTTATTGCTAACTTTGCAAACTGAAAATTGCAATTCGAATACTTAACAGGTATTCTACGTAGATAAAGAAACAAATTGTTTTAAAAAATTTTATGGATTCTATTTTATTAATCACAGTCATCTTGACGGCTGTTGTATTGGTAGTGGGTGCATACGTAGTTGCGAAACTCGTAGGTCCTCGTTCGTACAACCCGGTTAAGGGTCAGCCCTTTGAGTGTGGTATCCCTACGCGCGGAACATCTTGGATTCCGGTGCACGTGGGCTACTATCTCTTTGCCATCCTTTTCCTGATGTTCGACATTGAGACCCTCTTCCTCTACCCCTGGGCAGTAGTTGTCAAGCAGTTTGGAGCCATGGCGCTTGCGAGCGTTGGGTTCTTTATGCTGGTATTGGTATTTGGCCTTGCATACGCTTGGCGGAAAGGAGCGTTGGAATGGAAGTAAGAAAACCTGTCATCAAGAGTATTCCTTACGATGAGTTCAAGGACAACAAGGGCCTTGAGAAGATCGTAGACGAGCTCCATGAGGGAGGCGTCAATGTGGTGTTGGGTTCGCTCGACCAGGCCATCAACTGGGGCCGTTCCAACTCTCTGTGGTCATTAACTTTCGGTACGTCATGTTGCGGTATTGAGTTTATGGCGGTGGGCTGTGCACGTTACGACTTCTCACGCTTCGGCTTCGAGGTAACGCGTAACTCTCCACGTCAGGCTGACCTCATCATGTGCGCCGGCACCATCACCAACAAAATGGCACCAGTCTTCAAGCGTCTTTATGACGAGATGGCTGAGCCTAAGTATGTTGTGGCTGTTGGTGGCTGCGCCATCTCTGGCGGTCCGTTCAAGAATTCGTACAACGTGGTGCGTGGCATCTCAGAGATTGTCCCCGTAGACGTATACGTTCCGGGCTGTCCTCCACGTCCAGAGGCTATCCTCTATGGTATGATGCAGCTTCAGCGTAAGGTGAAGGTGGAGAAGTTCTTCGGTGGCGCTAACCACAAGATGAACAGCGAGGAGAAGGAACTCTCAATGTCTAAGGGCGGTCTGCATGGTCTCAGCAACGAGGCACTCGCTGGCGAGAAGAAGCGCGAGACCATCGTCGTGAACAACGTTCCCGAGGATTTCGACGCAAAGAAAGGTCTAACTGATTAATATAATAAGGTATAAGATATGAAACTTGAAAACATTGAACTCTCATTCGACAATTTCTCGGGTGAGATGTCGAAACTGAAGAACCAGAAACATTTCGACTACCTTGTTACCATCATCGGCGAGGACTTCGGCGAGGAAGGCTACGGATGTATCTACATCCTTGAGAATACCGACAACAACGAGCGCTGCTCTGTACGCACCATCGCCAAGAAGGTGGACGGCAGCGACGTAATCCCGACGGTAGTTGACCTCTGGAAGTCGGCTGAGCTCCTCGAGCGTGAGGTTTACGACTTCGTAGGCATCAAGTTCCTCGGTCATCCCGATATGCGCCGCCTCTTCCTCCGCACCGACTTCAACGGTTACCCATTGCGCAAGGACTTCGACATGAGTCCGGAGGCAAACCAGTTCCCGTTGACTGACGAGCCGGAGTCAGATTACACCGTGGGGTATTCTCTGGATGGCGACGGTCACCTTGTCGCTACAAAGAAGCGCCTCTTCGATGACGACGATTTCGTCGTAAATATCGGTCCTAACCACCCGTCAACACACGGTGTGCTCCGCTTGCAGACCGTTCTCGACGGTGAGAAAGTGAAGCGCATCTATCCGCACCTCGGATATATCCACCGCGGCATTGAGAAGATGTGGGAGGGTATGACCTATCCGCAAACTCTCGCCCTGACTGACCGTCTGAACTATCTCTCGGCCATGATGCACCGCCACGCTCTCGTGGGTGTGATAGAGGAGGGTATGGGCATTGAGCTTTCAGACCGCATCCACTACATCCGTACCATCATGGACGAGCTGCAGCGTATAGACAGCCACTTGCTCTACCTCGGCTGTACAGCACAGGACCTCGGCGCTCTCACAGCGTTCCTCTACTGTATGCGTGACCGCGAGCACGTGCTCAACGTTATGGAGGAGACAACGGGTGGACGTCTTATCCAGAACTACTATCGCATCGGTGGCTGCCAGGCTGACATCGATCCGAAGTTCGTGGAGAACACCAAGAAGCTCTGCAAGTATCTGCGTCCGATGATTCAGGAATATCTCGACGTATTCGGCGACAATGTCATCACACACAACCGTCTTGCAGGCGTTGGTCCGATGGGTCTTGAGGACTGTATCAACTACGGTGTGACTGGTCCTGCCGGACGTGCTGCCGGATGGAAGAACGATACACGTAAGCGTCATCCGTACGACCTCTACGACAAGGTGGAGTGGGAGGAGATAACCATGACCGGTTGCGACTCTATGGACCGCTACTACTGCCACATCAAGGAGCTTTATCAGAGTCTGAACATCATCGAACAGCTCATCGACAATATCCCGGAGGGCGACTTCTATATCAAGCAGAAGCCGATCATCAAGGTGCCCGAGGGACAGTGGTATTTCTCTGTAGAGGGAGCCAGTGGCGAGTTCGGCGTTTATCTCGACTCGAAGGGCGACAAGAGTCCTTATCGTATGAAGATGCGCCCGATGGGTCTCACCCTTACCGGCGCTCTCGACCCGATGCTTCGTGGACAGAAGATCGCAGACTTGATTACAACAGGTGCGGCTATCGACTTCGTTATCCCTGACATAGACCGTTAATCGCACATTCATTAATAATAAACATTAGACAGAATGTTTGACTTTAGTATAGTAACAAACTGGTTCCACAATCTCCTCGCAGTAACCTGCGGCCTCGGAGATTTCTGGACAATACTGATCGAGTGTATCCTGGTTGGTGTCTGCATTCTCGCAGGTTACGCCATCCTCGCCATCATCTTGATCTTCATGGAGCGTAAAGTCTGCGCCTACTTCCAGTGCCGTCTTGGCCCGATGCGTGTAGGTCCTTGGGGCGTGTTCCAGGTATTTGCCGACGTGCTGAAGATGCTCATCAAGGAGATCTTCTCCGTTGACGGTGCCGACAAGGTGCTCTATTACGTCGCTCCGTTCCTCGTGATTATCGCTTCGGTGGGCACATTCTCGTTCCTGCCTTGGAACAACGGCGCTCAGGTACTCGACTTCAACGTTGGCGTGTTCCTCATGTCAGCTATTTCGAGCATCGGTATCGTTGGTATCTTCATGGCAGGTTGGGGCTCTAACAACAAGTACTCAGTGGTTTCGGCCATGCGTGGTGCTGTGCAGCTTATCTCTTACGAGATGTCTCTCGCTCTCTGCCTTATCACAGCTGTGGTGCTTACCGGCACAATGCAGGTGTCTGGCATCGTTGAGGCTCAGACAGGTGCTTTCGGTTGGCTTATCTTCAAGGGACATATCCCTGCCATCATCGCCTTCCTCGTGTTCCTCGTAGCAGGTAACGCCGAGGCAAACCGTGGCCCGTTCGACTTGGCTGAGGCTGAGTCAGAGCTTACCGCCGGTTATCACACCGAGTATTCTGGTATGGGATTTGGCTTCTATTACCTCGCCGAGTACCTCAACCTCTTCGTAGTTTCAGGTATCGCCACCACAGTGTTCCTCGGTGGTTGGGCTCCGTTCAACATCGGCGTAGAAGCTGTTGACAACATCCTCAACTTCATCCCCGGCATCGTATGGTTCCTCGGCAAGACATTCGCCGTGGTATGGCTGCTTATGTGGGTGCGCTGGACATTCCCCCGTCTGCGTATCGACCAGATACTTAAGCTCGAGTGGAAATACCTCATGCCTTTGTGTCTCATCAACTTGATTCTCATGACTGTAGTTGTGGCATTCGGTTGGCACTTCTAAAAACATCATTAAAACAATGGAAGAAAACAAAAAATCATATTTCGGTGAAATCGGAGCTGCTGTGAAGACACTCGCCGTAGGTATGAAGACCACCTGGAAGGAGTACTTCACACCGAAGAGCACAGAGCAGTATCCCGAGAACCGCAAGACCACGCTTCACATTGCTGCCCGCCACCGCGGACGCCTTGTGATGAACCGCGACGAGAACGGAGCGGTGAAGTGTACGGCTTGTACGCTTTGCGAGAAGGCTTGCCCGAACGGCACCATCAAGATTGTATCGCAGATGGTGGAGAACCCGGAGACCGGTAAGAAGAAAAAGCAGCTCGTCGACTATCAGTACGACCTCGGTGACTGTATGTTCTGCGAGCTTTGCGTGAACGCCTGCAACTTCGGTGCCATCAAGTTTGTCAACGATTTCGAGAACTCAGTGTTCGACCGCGAGGCACTCGTGCTTCACCTCGACAAGGAGGACTACAAGGGCGGTTCGCTGCCTAACATCATTGACGGCGGCGCCGACTTCGAGATCGGAACATTTAACACTAAAACCAAATAAGGAGTAAGAAAACAATGGCAAGTTTAGTAATGTTTTGCATCTTGGCAGTGGTCATCCTTGGCTCAGCTGTCATGTGCGTGATGACAAAGCGCATCATGCGTTCTATCACGTTCCTGCTTTTCGTGCTCCTCGGAGTGGCAGGTCTCTACTTCCTGCTCGACTACACCTATCTGGGTGCTGCTCAGATCAGCGTTTACTGCGGTGGTATGGTGATGATGTATATCTTCGCCGTGCAGCTCGTAAGCAAGCGCACCCTTCAGGGCTTGGTGGAGCATGTCAAGGGCAGCCGCGCTCTTTCAGGTGCATTGCTTTGCATCGTAGGTTTGGTTACCGTTGCTGGCATTCAGCTCAAGAACGGCTTCTTAAGTCTCGCTGTTGAGGGTGAGGAAGTTCCGATGCAGACCATCGGTGAGGCTCTCCTCGGCACAGAGAAGTATCAGTATGTATTGCCCTTCGAGTTTATCTCAGTGTTCTTGCTGGCATGTATCGTAGGCGCAATCGTTGTTGCACGTAAAGAAAAGGAGGACAAGTAATTATGGTACCAGTAGAATGTTATTTCGTGCTTAGCGCACTTCTGTTCTTCATCGGCGTCTTCGGTTTCATCACACGCCGCAACCTGATAGCAATGCTCGTCTCCATAGAGCTCGTGCTCAACGCTGTCGACTTGAACTTTGCGGCTTTCAACCGTCTGCTCTTCCCCGGTGAGTTCGAGGGATTCTTCATGACTCTCTTCTCCATTGGCGTCAGCGCAGCCGAGAGTGCCGTAGCTATCGCGATTATTATCAACGTTTACCGCAATTTCCACAGCGATCAGGTGAACAGTATTGAAAACATGAAATATTAATTTTAGATTATGGATTTTACATATTCAATATGGATTCTTCTGTTGCCGCTGATCAGCTTCCTGGTTATCGGTTTGCCAGAATTCCTGAATAAGAAGTATGCCTGGTCGCACAAGGTAGCCGGATTGATCGGTACAAGTTCGCTTGGACTGGTGACTGTATTGAGCTACCTCACAGCGTTCAAGTATTTCTCAGCCGATCGTCTTGCTGACGGCACATACGCAACCTTCGTTCCGTATAACGTGACATGGTTGCCGCTGGGCCATCTCCACTTCGACCTCGGCATCCTGCTCGACCCCATCTCGGTGATGATGCTTATCGTCATCTCTACGGTCAGCCTCATGGTTCACATCTATTCTTTCGGCTATATGCACGGTGAGAAGGGATTCCAGCGCTACTACGCTTTCCTCTCTCTCTTCACCATGTCAATGCTCGGACTGGTGCTCGCCACCAACATCTTCCAGATGTATATGTTCTGGGAGCTTGTAGGTGTAAGCTCATACCTCCTCATTGGCTTCTATTATTCTTTGCATGCAGCCGTACACGCCTCTAAGAAGGCGTTCATCGTGACCCGTTTCGCCGATATGTTCTTCCTCATCGGTATCCTTATCTTCGGTTACTACACAGGAAGCTATAACTTCTCGTTCACAGGCACAGAGATTGCTTACGGCGCTGGCGCTTCTGCCTTCACCGTTGCTGACAACGCACGCGCTCTTGCTGCCGGCGGTATGATTCTGCCTACAGCTCTCGTGCTGATGTTCATCGGTGGTGCTGGTAAGTCAGCCATGTTCCCGCTGCACATCTGGTTGCCGGACGCAATGGAGGGCCCGACTCCTGTTTCTGCCCTTATCCACGCTGCCACCATGGTGGTTGCCGGTGTGTTCCAGATTGCACGTCTCTTCCCCGTATGGATTGAGTACGCTCCCCAGGCTCTTGAGGTTGTCGTAATTGTCGGTGCTTTCACCGCTTTCTACGCTGCAGCCGTTGCTTGTGCACAGAGCGACATCAAGCGTGTGCTTGCCTTCTCTACAATCTCTCAGATTGCCTTCATGATGGTGGCGCTCGGCGTTTGTCTCCCTGGTCATCACGGAGCTGTTCTCGACAATCATGCACAGCTTGGCTACATGGCTTCTATGTTCCACTTGTTCACACACGCCATGTTTAAGGCTTGTCTGTTCCTCGGAGCAGGTTGCATAATCCACGCTGTTCACTCTAACGAGATGTCTGCAATGGGTGGTCTGCGCAAGTATATGCCCATCACTCACATCACATTCCTTATCTCATGTCTTGCCATCGCAGGTATTCCGTTCTTCTCAGGCTTCAGCTCAAAGGACGAGATTATCACCGCTTGCTTCGAGTATTCTCCCGTTTGCGGTTGGTGGATGACAGGTGTTGCAGCAATGACAGCATTCTATATGTTCCGTCTTTACTACGGCATCTTCTGGGGTACAGAGAACAAGGAGCTTCACGCTCACCACACTCCGCACGAGGCACCTCTCGCAATGACATTCCCGCTCATCTTCCTGAGCATCGTCACTGTCGGTGTTGGTGTTTTCACCACCCTCGGAGGCTTCTGCGACTGGAGCTGGGCAAGCTTCGGCTCAATCGTGAGCGCTGCAGGTACAGCTTACACCGTTCATTTCGATCCGCAGGTTGCAGCCACTTCTACAGTTATCGCAATCCTCTCTATTGCGCTCGCCACCTATATATATAAAGGTGAGAAGCAGCCTATCGCAGACAAGATGTACGCTACATTCCCGCGTCTGCACCGTTGGGCTTACAAGCGCTTCTACATGGATGAGGTTTATCAGTACGTCACACACAAGATTCTGTTCCGCTACGTAAGCCGCACGGCACAGTGGATTGACGAGAAGATCATCAACGGTCTTATCGACTTCTCTGCTTGGGGTGCCAACGAGGCTGGCGAGACCATCCGTCCTTGGCAGAGCGGCGACGTTCGCCAGTATGCAGTATGGTTCCTCACAGGTACGGTAGCTTTAACATTGTTATTACTTTGCTTATAATTAAAATATGAATATATTAAGTTTATTCGTAGTAATCCCTGTCCTGATGTTGCTCGGTCTTTGGATCGCACGCAATGTCAATCAGGTGCGTGGTGTGATGGTTGCCGGTTCATCCTGCCTCTTGGCACTGAGCGTATGGCTCACACTCCACTTCATCGGCGAGCGCGCAGCAGGCAATACCGAGGAGATGATTCTCCGCGCCACTACGGAATGGTTCCCCGCACTCCACATCAACTATGAGGTGGGTGTTGACGGCATCTCCGTTGTGATGCTTCTGCTTTCGAGCATCATCGTGTTCACTGGTACATTCGCTTCATGGAAGCTTAAGCCGCTTACCAAGGAGTTCTTCATGTGGTTCACATTGCTCTCTACTGGTGTTTATGGCTTCTTCATCTCGATAGACCTCTTCACCATGTTTATGTTCTATGAGGTTGCCCTCATCCCTATGTACCTCTTGATTGGTTTCTGGGGTTCAGGTCGCAAGGAGTATGCAGCCATGAAGCTTACGTTGATGCTTATGGGCGGTTCTGCTCTTATCATCCTCGGCTTGGTGGGTATCTACTTCTTCAACGGTGCCTCTACAATGAGCATCCTTGAGATTGCCCACAACAATCACATCCCGGCAGCTGTTCAGAACGTGCTCTTCCCGTTTGTGTTTATCGGTTTCGGTGTACTCGGTGCTCTGTTCCCGTTCCACACATGGTCACCTATCGGTCACGGCTGTGCCCCGACATCAGTGTCAATGCTCCACGCCGGTGTGCTTATGAAGCTTGGTGGTTACGGTTGCTTCCGTATCGCCATGTTCCTTCTGCCGCAGGCTGCTCATGATCTGGCTTGGATATTCCTTATCCTCACCACCATCTCAGTGGTTTACGGTGCATTCTCGGCTTGCGTTCAGACCGACTTGAAGTTCATCAACGCTTACTCTTCAGTTTCACACTGTGGCTTGGTGCTCTTCGCTCTCCTGATGATGACCCGCGTTTCTTGCACAGGTGCCATCCTTCAGATGCTCTCTCACGGTCTTATGACAGCACTCTTCTTCGCCCTCATCGGTATGATTTACGGTCGTACACACACACGTGACATCCGTGAGCTTGGCGGTTTGATGAAGATTATGCCGTTCCTCTCTGTAGGTTATGTGATTGCCGGTCTTGCCAACCTTGGTCTTCCGGGTTTCTCAGGCTTCATTGCTGAGATGACCATCTTCAATGGTTCGTTTGAGAATGTCGACACATTCCATCGTTGCTGCACCGTCATCGCCATTACATCCATCGTTGTGACAGCTGTGTATATCCTCCGTACAGTAGGCTTCATCCTCTTCGAGAAGGTGAAGAACCCCCACTTCGAGGAGCTTACCGACGCCACATGGGACGAGCGTTTCGCTGTGTGCTGCCTTATCTTCTGTGTAGCCGGTCTCGGTACGTTCCCGATCTGGGCAAGCCACGTCATCAGCAATGCAGTAGCTCCAATCCTCAGCGTAATTCCAACACTTTAATAACAGTTCAGCAGTAAAAAATGGATTATAGTCAGTTTTTTAATATGATACCCGAGGCTGGCCTCATGGCAATCCTCGTGATAGTATTCCTCGCCGACCTCTTTATGAAGGGCGAGAAGAAACACACTACATTGAGCATGCTGACATGTGTTTTGTTGGTTGCTCAGGTGGTATTATGCTTCAATGCCCAGCCTGCTGAGGCATTTGCAGGACTCTATACAGCCACAGCAGCTGCTCAGGTGATGAAGGTCATCCTTACAGCCGGAGCGTTCATCGTTGTGGTCATGGCTCAGTCATGGATAGAGCGTGAGGACGTGCTGCGCAAGGAGGGTGAGTTCTATGAGCTCGTCATCTCTACATTGCTCGGTATGTACATGATGATTTCGTCTGGACACTTCCTCATGTTCTTCCTCGGTCTGGAAATGGCTTCCGTACCTATGGCTTGCCTTGTGGCATTCGACAAGTATAAGAAGAATTCTGCTGAGGGCGCCGCCAAGTTCGTGCTCACCGCTACATTCTCAAGCGGCGTGATGCTTTACGGCATCTCGTTCCTCTACGGTGCTTGTGGTACACTCTACTTCGACGACGTTGCTGCTAAGATCAGCGCAAGCCCCTTGACCATTATGGGTCTGGTGTTCTTCTTCAGCGGTCTCGGCTTCAAGATTTCGCTCGTTCCTTTCCACTTCTGGACAGCCGACACCTACGAGGGTGCTCCTACAGCAGTGACCGGTTATCTGAGCGTTGTCTCTAAGGGTGCTGCAGCCTTCGCCTTGATGACAATCCTGTTGAAGGTGTTCGGTCCGATGGTTGAATACTACGAGACTCTGATGTATATCGTCATCGTTCTCACCATCACCATCGCCAACCTCTTCGCACTTCGTCAGACAGAGCTTAAGCGATTCATGGCGTTCAGCTCCATCTCACAGGCAGGTTACATCATGCTTGCTGCCGTTGGCAACGAGGCTATGGGCTTGACTGCCTTGATGTACTACGTACTCATCTACGTGGCAGCCAACATGGCAGTGTTCACTGTCATCAACGTTGTTGAGACACGTGGCAAGGGCAACACAGAGATGTCGGTGTTCGATGGTTTCTACACCACCAACCCGAAGCTCTCGTTCCTCCTCACACTCGCACTCTTCTCATTGGCAGGTATTCCCCCGTTCGCAGGTATGTTCTGTAAGTTCTTCGTGTTCATGGCAGCAGCCGAGCAGGGTTCTAATATCGCCTATGCAGTAGTGTTCCTGGCATTGGTCAACACCGTACCGTCACTCTACTACTATCTGAAGATCGTAAAGTGTATGTACATCAACAAGACAGACACTCCGCTTCCTACATTCCAGAGCGACTGCGCCACACGCACAGCCCTCGCTCTCTGCACAGCCGGCGTACTTCTCTTCGGTGTATGCAGCTGCGTTTACGGATGGCTGGTAGCGGCTACATCTGCGATGTAGAATGTTGCCTACGGCAATGTTGAATTTTGAGTTTTGAGTTTTGAATTGTCGGCTACGCCGATTTTGAATTGTTCAATTTTGAATTGAGATTCTTAGGATTCAAGGCTCGTAATTATATAAATGACAATAATAAGAATGGTTGGCAATTCGCACCAAGCGAGTTGTCAACCATTTTTTATTGAAAAGGTTTTGCCGTATGGATTTAATGTTGTAGATTTGCGATAAGATAATTATATAGAATAAACGTTTAGAAGCTTATGGATTCTACACATAATATAATAGAATATGTAAATTGCTGTGTTGGTGCTTTTGCTAATCGCTTCAAGCTAACACTTGCCCAGTCGTATGCCTACTTGCGTAGGTTTAAAGGTATAGATTTCCTTATTGATTGTTATGCTGCAGAGCATACTCTTTCTATAGAGGATGCTGTGGAGGATATAATGTTGTTATGCCAAAAGAATGGAGGGCGTGTAGGATGCTAAATGTCAGCGAAGATATCAATGTTTTTTAAAAACCATTAAATTATGAAATCCAAAGTTTATGAAGGAATGCTCCTTGTACTATTCCTTTTAACGACAGCACTTGCTGCCTGCACCGATGACGAGCCGAAAGACACTGTCAAGGAAATCAGAATGACCGTTTTGCCCGAAACCGGCATCATGTACTCTCCGTTTGACGACAAGCAGGAGAACCCGATAGAATGCCTGCTCGTCAAGACCGACGACAGTCCAAACCAGATAGAACGTTTAGGCATGAACCGCATCGAAGGCTTCACCTACGAGCGAGGTCACGAATACTATCTCTCCGTAAAGCGAACGATACTTGCCAACCCACCCGCCGACGGTTACAATCGCACCTACAAGCTGATACACATACTTCAAGACCGACTCGTAGCCGAACCAAGTACGAAGGTCGACAACGACATCAAGTCGGAGGCAGACATCGACTACAACGACTTGTGCCCTTTCACGAAGTATTCCATCAGCACCAAGTATCTCGTCAACGCTGATGGTGCCATCTTCTACGCCGACGGACGCAAGCTGCCCTCCTACAAGTCGGCACGCATTTGGCTCAACAACATCCTTGACAAATCCGATGCCAATTGGAATAAGTTCCAGTCGATACCCTATCAGGCGTACTATTCGTTCGTAGTCACTCCCTTCGCCGACCAGTTGCGTTTGGTATACAACAATTCCGACGGTCCGATGTTCAAGGACGTAGTGCCTGAAGAAGAATTCAGCAAAATCAAGTCGATGCAGCCCGGCGAGTCGGTGCGTTACTCGCTCGTCCTCGCTAACATTCACAAGAAAGGACTCCAGAAACTCGAGTTTGCAGTCGAAAAGCAATAAGATGGTTGGCAGATATTATCACCAACTCGTTTTTTATATAGCCGTCTGTCGAGAATCCAAACAGCAATAAATCTCCGAAAAGATTTTGCTGTTTGGATTTATGTGAGCTACTTAAGTTTATAATGTTTTATGTCAAAAGAATTGAGGGCGATATGTATGCTGAATTTATATCATCTTGCCCAAAGAAATCATAAGTGAAGATGTTCAATTCATATCAGGATGGACTTGATCTTGAGTTTCTGCGTCATTACTGCATGGAACATGGAGAAGTGCGCTTTTTGAAGCGTGGTGAGATATTTGGGGATGCAGGCAAACCGTCACAATATGTGGCTTATGTGGAGCGTGGATGCTTCAAGTATATGGTGAATAACGAAGAGGAAGGTAAAGACTACTGTACTGGTTTTGCCTTCGAAGGAGAGTTTGTGGCTGACTATCCGAATTGTCTTACAGGCAGAAAGTCAGAGTTGACTATTGTGGCTGGAACTACGTGTAAGGTATTCCAAATATTAGGGAAAGAACTGGGGACGTTATTAGATTCTGTAGATGCCAAAGGACTCAAACAGGCTATATCCGATTGTCTTTTTGCTCAAGTTTATACACAATATCTTGATACTTATCGTATGACAACCAGAGAACGATATAAGCGTTTGCTAATTCGTTGCCCGGAATTAGTTCAAAGTATCAACTTGAAGGATATAGCCTCTTATCTGAAAGTTACACCAACAACAATAAGCAATATACGTAGGGAATTTACTTTTGGGTAGCAAACTCTCAAAACATTTTGAGAGTTTGCCCATATAATGTTTTATAGTCTTAGAATACGTGCTGTTTTTAATGGGCAAGCATTAACTTTGCACAAAAAATTACAGTATGAATATTGTTATAATCGGAGCTACCTCTGGTATTGGTAAAGCTCTTTTTGTGAAGTATGCCAATGCAGATAATCGTATTGGCATTGTAGGTCGGCGAACAAACCAGCTTAATGTATTAAGTCAGCAGTATCCTTCCAAAACCATTGTTTCAAAAGCAGATGTCACAAACTTAAATGAGATAGAACAAGCGATAAATACTCTTCTAAAAGAGTTTGGTCACTTTGACCTTGCTATTATGTGTGCAGGTGTTGGTGACATTAATGCCACGCTTGACTATGCGATTGAGCGTCCTGCCATTGATACTAATGTTGTAGGTTGGACATATGTTATTGATAGATTGTATTGCATTTTTGAACAACAAGGTTATGGTCATCTTGTAGCTATAACTTCTGCTGGAGGATTGCGAGGCGAACCGGCTGCACCAGCCTATAGCGCAACAAAAGCTTACCAAATTAATTATATGGAAGCAATACGCAAAAAGGCTTTCAGAAACGGTGGTTGCATAATCGTAACAGATGTCAGACCAGGTCTTGTTGACACAGCTATGGCAAAGGGAGAGGGCTTGTTTTGGGTGATGCCGGTAGATAAAGTTGTTAGTCAAATCATTGCAGCAATTAGCAAGAAGAAGTCAAAAGTCTATGTCACCAAACGATGGCACATACTTGCTCTAATATACAGAATTCTGCCATTTTATATTTTCAAACGATTGTAGCTTCTAACATTTTATGAAAACATTTTGCCGTATGGATTTA
>OHDW01000148.1_pt1 | contig 16720 bp, 9 predicted proteins | sample 1567131 | NCBI WGS metagenome assembly OHDW01 (sample SAMEA3879508, study PRJEB24766) | human gut metagenome | biome: human-associated habitat; feature: feces | place: USA | collected 1985/1987
GTCGAAGAAGAAATTGGTTGCGGCATCTTCCACTTCTGCATAATAACCGAGGCCATTACTCCAACGATAACCGGAAAGCGAGCCTATAGGTTCAAAGCAGGCACCCCGCTGGTCTTTCAACTGAACAAAATCCATAGTACGGTCCAAGCGGATAGTCAAACGGGCCACTATTTTATCACCGACGGATAATACGGTCCCTTCCGTAACCGGTTGCAAGGACTTGCTACCACCGGCCGATATACGCTCTACATAAAGTTTCTTCTCTACATTCAATTCCCCCCCCTGCTGCTTTACATCAGATATGGGTGACAGATACTGGGCATAAACAGCTCCCCAGGCAATGCCTGCATCCCGTTTCTCTACGGTGACGGTTTTAGCTTTCAGCTCCGGACTTCCTTGAGCGAAGGTTTCCTTGACATAACCCAAACCCGGGATTATGGTCTTTGTAGGCGACAATGTTTCCAAAACTTTGTTACCTAACGTGATACGTACGTCTCCCCGACTTTCCAGCAGATTAGTACCTTGACAAAGCAATGCATAAACAGCATCAGCCGTTGCAACCGGAGAATTCCAACTGGTAGTCTGCTTCTGTTTCAGCAGCCAGAGTTTCATTTCCTCCACCAAAGCATCGTTGCCACCTGCCATACGCAGGGCTTCCATTACTTCCACATGGGCAGGGATGGGCAGCATACCCCAGTTATACGGATTTGCTTGGAAAGCAAAGTATGCACCCAGTTCATCCGTCTGTACCAGATGTTCCTTGAGGGAAGCGATGAATTCATTCGCCTCGGCTGTACGCCCTACTGCATTCAGGATGATGGCAGACTGCGCCTTGCTGCTCATGGTTCCATCTTTAAGATTGGCACCTACTTTTGATAGGAAATAGCGGTAAGCCGCTTGATTGTCTGCCGGCACTTGTTCGCCGCTAAGGGCTATCAGATACAGATATGTCATTGCCGATTCGGAGTTGGCAGTAATTCTGGCGCCATTTTTTTCGGCTTTACGGATATTGCGATACTCTTCCAAAGCCTGCCGATTCAAATAGCCGAAAGCTTTCTGCCGCATGGCGGCAACTTCTTCAGGCAGTTCATTTTTCGTCAGCAGAGGAAGACGAACAAGTAATTCTGTAATATAGCCAGTTATATAGCGGCTACCGGACATTCCCTTATACCAGCTCCATCCACCGTCTTCACCCTGCAATTCTTTCAATTTGGTAAAAGCGGAAAGATTGCGGTTATTCAGTTGGTTGATATCAAACAGCGTGGCAATACGTGCCTGCTGTTCGGCTTCAGTAGTAGCTTCCAGTACCCACGGAGACTCGCTGAGCAGGATATTCTTCACATCCTGATTCTTCTCCAACTGGCTGAGGAAGGTTTCTTTCGTGCCACCGGCAGCCTTCCAACTGTCAAATACAGTCTTAATGCGGGGCTGGCTGTTGGCAATGAAGCCTGCCAGACTATTGGCATACCAAGCTGTAGCCCAAGAAATGGCATTATCATTGGCAGGCAGGCTCAATGCCGGCAACGCTTGTACAGCATACCAAGCCGGATTCCCGGTAAATTCTACAGTCAGACGACGGTCTGTCGCTGTACGGCTATTACGGTTGAAAAGGCTGTCTAATGAGAACGTACGGGTCTCCTCGCCACGGATAGGCATAGCAAGCGTTTCCGTAATATACTCCTTATTACTTAATACGGGCAACAGATGCTGCTCGCCATCGCTAAACGTACCTCCATCGGCAACCATACGAATACCAAGCAAATCATAGCGGTCGGACACTTCGAAATGGAAGTTGACAGCAGTATTTCTTCCTGCTTCTACCAAGAATTTCTGACGTTGAGTAGCAATAACTTTCTCCGTCATAGGGTCGAACAGTGTGAATACTGCTGTTCCTTTCACCGCTTTACCCGTCAGATTGGCTATTGTTCCGGCTATCTGTGTTTTATCTCCAACGCGGACAAACCGAGGCATATTCGGAGTCAGCATAAACTCCTTGGCAGTTACAACGGAAGCATCCAATATCCCAGTCAGCATATCCTTAGTATGTGAGTAACCACGGAAATTCCAACGAGTCAAGCTCTGCGGCATCGTAAAAGAAAACGCAAGCTCCCCTTGTTCGTTTGTACGAAGTTGAGGATAAAAAAAGGCTGTTTCGGCAAAGTTGGTGCGAAGCCCCTCAATAGGTTGCAAGGCCTCGCCAACCGGTATCGTTTCCGATTCAAAAACAACATCTTCCACCGCGTCTTCCGCTACTTGTGCAGGAACATATTTCACTTCAACGGCATTCCCGGATTCTGCTTTGGAAGCAAGCATCGGCTGGTTGGCACCACGTATTCTAAGATTACCGGTCAAAGAGCTATTCCGGGTAGTCCCATACCCCACAACACTTACTTCTTCCAAAAGCGCATTGTCTTCTACCATCACTATCCGCATCCTTCCATCCATATAAGGAGAACAGAAGTAGTCAAATGACCATACCGGAACCTTCCAAGCCTTCAACGGGAAATAAACGGAGAAGTAATTGCTATTATAACGGCTCGCACCACGGAATGCCCCATACAGATTATCCGGATAGAAAACCCGTAGTATCTGGTTACTCTTATAAATCTTATCCAGTGAAGCGTCGTACATCGTAGCCAACATCTCAGCCGCAGCAGGCATACCTTGAGGCGTCTTTATGACGAGCTTCCACTCTTCTTCCTGTCCGGGACGCAAACGGTCACGGAACACTTCCCATTTCATGTCGAGAGCATGGTGATTCCCTTGCCATATGCTTCCTTATAAGGGAATTCCATACGAATAATAGTATCATTCAACTGCAACACACGGCTTTCAATGCGTTTTCTGTCACAAAAGACATCCATCAGCACATATGCATCCCGATAAGAAGTCCCCAAAAGAAAAGCGGCAGGGTACTGTACATCAAATTCCTCATTTTCTTTATAATAAAAGAAATCTGTAAACGCAGCCGGACGCTTGTCACTCTTTGAAAAGAGCATGAAACTGTCACTGCCATATGCCCCGTTATTCTCTTCACGTCCCAAACTATCACGTACAGAAAGTTTCAAGCGATAGTTACCTGAAGGAAGCTTGTTCCAAGCCGAAAAATCCTGGAGCCGATTGGCTGTGAAGGTACCCTCCAATACAACATCATCCAAGGGTTCAGAACCTGCAATATTCCTTGCCCCATTTTGTTCTGCAAATGGATAAAGGCAATAGGAACCTTCAATGTGCTGAGGAATATTCATTACATTATTCACTCCAAAAGTGAAAAGCATACTGTCTTCCTTACAAACATATTGAGGCAAACGAATATCAAAGGAATAAGCCTTAGGACCTGCCAACAAGTTATACGAAGCGGATTGCGTTTCACCGGCCTCATCCGTCACCACCGCCTCCACATGATAAGTATACACACTCCCATACCCGTCTGTATCTACAGCCGGAGCTTCCAAAGTCAAGGGTATGGAAAAATCCCCGTTGGTATCCAATTGTATGGTGTCAGACAATAATGGTTTATCAGCATTGCTCCAATAACCAGGTCTCGGATTCCGGCGAGTCACCGTATATGCCAATGGCACATCCTGCACCATCATGCCATTGAAGGCCTTGACATTTCCTTTCAACACAACCTTGTCACCCAGCCGATAAGCTTCCGAAACCGGAGTGAAGGCAATCTCGAACGTAGGTCGCTTGTACTCCTCTACCCTAAAAGTGACGGTAGATTGAGGCTCTTTGGTTCGTATGCTGAACATGCCATTCAGGCAAGCTGCCGGAAGTACAAACTCCGTAGCAAAAGAGCCGAAATCATTAGTCCACCCCTTCCTGGTGGCAAGTTCCTTGCGGTTGGCATCCAACAAGACAAGCTCATAATCAACTCCTTGTAGTACCTGGGCGCTATCACTATTCTGCTTGTAAGCTATCCCTTTTACATGAACGGTCTGCCCGGGACGATAAAGCGAACGGTCTGTCAGCAATGCCATCTGCCTCCAATCTGTATCCTTAATACCGTAATAAGGATGATTCATATAAACGTTCTGCGGCATCATGGCTGTGTCTCTGCCTTTACGCGCCACATAACTTCGGATTTCACTCTGCCAGGGTAATACAGCTTTCCCCCCGGCATCAGTCAGTACCTCTGCCATCGCTTTTCTATTCTTCTCATCATAAGAAGAGTAGAAACTCACCTTGGCACCAGCAATCGGCTGTCCACTACGGGCATCCAATGTAGCCACTTCCATACGGTTGTCACCCAAATCCAATGTCAGCACCTTGAAGCGGGTAGATACCAGAAATTTATCATCTGTACGGGCCGTTTCAGTATCAGGTACTATTTGAAGAATATAGACTCCCGTTTCCCGAGGAATCATGAACTTAAATACAGTGTCCGAGGCAAGATAAGGGACATCTTCAGGCAATTTATCCTTGCCTGGCAACGGCTTTAAGCCAAAATGCGTGGAAGAAAACTTCCGGGCATACTTTCTATAAGTATCTTTATTTATACCATGGTCCATCCAAGGTACTTCACTTAAAGTAGTGGTATATAAGTTGAGAGTAAAGCCCTCGACATTACGATAATGCAGCCTCATATTCACCGAATCGCCGGGATAACCGCTTTCATTCATAGTCAGAATGAGTTCAGGCTGTAAAATCTGTTCACGGATATTTTTCAACTCATTGATACGCTTATACGCAGGATAGCGCTTCAAGCCTTCTTCACAGACTTTTAGAGCCTCATCAGCGCGTTTCGGTTCCAAACGGCGCAGGTGGTTGGCTTTATGAATGTAAACCTCGGCACAAACCTCTCGTGAACCGTATTCCTTTATCAATTTATTCAAAACCTCAAGATATTCCCGATTAGCCTTTTCCTGACGCATTCGGAAAGTAGGATAAGGCTGCTGGCTGATACCACCGGTCAACTTCCAGTTCCAATAATCAAGAGAACAGAGCAACATAGCATCTTCCGAACCGGCACGATGGCGATAAGCATTCATCATATCCAGATAAATCCTTTCGATACGGGTCTGTACCAAAGAATCCACGCTGAAACCATCCAGCTGCCGATAAGCATCAACAGCACGGCTTACCAATAGATGGTACATATCGTGCCCATAGAACCGGCTACCGTCTTCCAACGCCACAAAAGGCACATATTGTTCTGCAGATGTATTGAGCAAGCGGATGGAATCCTGCAAGGATGCACGGTTACACCTATCTATTTTATCCACAAACTGGCTGATACTCCACTCACGGATATCTTCTGGAACCTCGTCAACAGTCAGTAAAGTACGTGACAGCAAGACACGGCGATTCTTCCGCATCAAGTCAGCATATTCATATGCCAACAAAGAATGTAGAATAGCCTTGTTCACCGGATTCCTCTCCGATTGTGCCCAAGATTCCATATATTTCAGACTGGAGTAAAGGCTGTCCGGAGTCAGCCCCTCTTGATAAGTCTCCCTACAAATGTAGGCTTTCAACATTTGAGGAGCATTCTGCTCTTGCCGACCTTTCCGATAGATTTCATCAGCCAGTTTTATCACTGTTTGAGGCAGGCTTTTCTTTTGAGCCTGCTCCACCTGCTTCCACAACTTATCGTACGTCTGCGCATACAATGCCGAAGCCCCAAATGTAACCAGCAGCAACAATATGCTACAAATTCTTTGAATTACTCTCATAATTATTCGTTTGTTAGTCTTTGTATTAATAACAAAGGAAGTGAATAAAGTTCAAACAAATGTACTTTTGGACATAAAAAATCTTATTCTACTCCTACAAAAAAACAAGGGATATGTTTGCAAACATATCCCTTGTGCTATACTTAAATGTTAGTGTACTCACATTTGGAGGCTATAATATCTCATTGCCTCCATCCAATTCTTACCAGCTGCGGTAAGAATGTGCTTAAATGAATTTGCAATCTTCTTTTTCATAATCTTAAAAAATTAAACTAATACCTGAAAACTAAAATTCAATACTTCACGAAAGGGGGGGGAATGCTTAAAGCATTACGTAACCCCAAATGTTCTTATCGGCTTCGCCGACATGCTTAAAAAAACTCTTTAACATTTTCATTTTGTTATCCTCCTAAAATCAATCTTGTTATCCTTAAAAAATCTACTAGTTTTCTATTGTTTTCATGTTTTACAACACAAAAATAGAGCCTTTGTTCAAGACAACAAGCAAAAAACGGATAGAAAACATGTTTTATAACACATTTCTTGACTTAGGTCAATTTTTAGGGAGAAAGTGCAAGGATATTGACATACCATTGTAATAAGTCTGGGACATTCTGGCAGAAAGAGGACAAACTGTCACAGACAAAAAAGGCAGGATACTTAATAAAGCACCCTGCCCCTATTCATTACATAAAGTATTCTCTACTTTTCAGGAGTCTGCTCCAATGTAGCCACCAAGAAATCATAGAACTTGGAAACAGTAGGAATTAACGCACGCTCGTCCGGTGAATGCGGAGAACGCAAAGTGGGACCGAAAGAAATCATATCGAGTCCTGGACAATTGGCACCAATAATACCGCATTCCAAACCTGCATGAATAACCTTCACGGCAGGTTCCACACCAAACTGCTGCTTATAGGACAGCTTCATGGCATGCAGTATAGGAGAATCCACATTAGGCTGCCATCCAGAATAGCCACCACTCAATTCCACCTTCATACCTGCCATAGCGAAACAAGCTGTCAGGCTGTCTGCCAGGAAATCCTTCATCGTATCGCAAGAACTACGCGCCAAAATACGAACTTCGGCCTTACCGTCTGCAATGATTACGATAGCCAAATTGGAGGAAGTTTCTACAGTATCGGGAACAGTAGGAATCATACGCATCACTCCATTCTGACAAGCATAAATGGCATCCACCAGATTATCTTTAATTTCATCGGGAACCATCATCGCAGGCAATTCCACCCGTTCTGCCTTGAAGCTGATCGGTGTTTCGTGTACATGATATTCTTCATTCCACAATGCTTCGCACTCCTGCACAAATTCCAGTACGTCCGCTTCTTCTTCAGCCGGAACCGTAATGACCACTTCACATTCACGAGGAATGGCATTACGCATATTGCCACCTTGCCAGGACACCAGGCAAGCCTCATCGTAAGTTATCACCTGGTTCATGAAACGAGCCATCAGCTTGTTGGCATTGGCACGTCCTTCATTTATTTCCAATCCTGAATGACCACCGCGCAGCCCTTTCAAGGTAACTTTCAAAGCAATGTCAGCCGGATCTGTTTCCACTTCTTTATATTCCAACACTGCTGTCAGGTCTTCACCGCCTGCACAACCGATATACAATTCTCCTTCTTCTTCCGAATCCAGATTCAACAGAATATCACCGTCTACCGTTCCCGGCTTCAAACCGAACGCACCGAACATACCGGTTTCTTCGTCGGCAGTAATCAGTGCTTCCAACGGACCATGTTTCAGCGTCTTGTCTTCCATGATAGCCATGATAGCGGCAACACCCATACCATCATCGGCTCCCAAAGTCGTGCCTTTAGCTTTCACCCAATCTCCGTCAATGTAAGTCTCGATAGGATCATTTTCAAAATCATGCACTGTATCGTTATTCTTCTGAGGAACCATGTCCATGTGAGCCTGAAGAATCACCTTCTTACGGTTTTCCATCCCCGGAGTGGCAGGCTTGCGGTAAATAATATTACCGGCTTCGTCCTGGAATGACTCTACGCCTACACTTTTTCCAAAGTTCAGCAAGAACTCTTGCACTTTCTTCAAGTAACCCGAAGGGCGGGGAACCTGAGTCAATGAATAGAAATGCTTCCACACATTCTGCGGAGCGAGAGAGAGAATTGTACTCATAACTTCTTAGTTTTATTTGTGAACGGCAAAGCCGCTAATCCATATATACCCAACAAAATTAATAAAAAAGTTTGTATTCCATGCACTAATAAGGCAAAAATTCCTGCATCTTCTTTTCCTACTCCATAGAGCATCATCATCGTTATGACAGCAAAATGCCACGGACCTGCCCCATTGGGAGTCGGAACTACTACCGCAATGCTACCTACAGCAAACATGACCAGTCCCGCCATCACTCCCAAATTATCGGAAAAATCGAAACAAAAGAAAGAAACATAGAATTGCAGGAAATAACAAGTCCAAATGGCAATGGTGTAAAGGATGAATAGAGACATCCGCTTTACATGGCGCAAAGACAGTACACCGACCCATACATTATGGAGAATGCCTTTCACTTTGGCAAAGACCGTCACATTCCTAATCAGAAAAAAGGCCAGTACCAATACGGCCAGCACACAGACGATAGTGATATAGAAATGCCCCGAAGTAAATACCTGTGCCAAAACCGTGGTATCCGTGCCGGTTTCTTTAAAAAAAGTATCGAATACCCTTGCCTGCATTATAAGAGTTACCCCTGTAATCAACGACACACACAGCGTATCAATCAACCGTTCCGTAACCACCGTACCCAGCGATTTGGAGAAAGACGTGCCATCGTACTTCGCCAACACCCCGCAACGGGAAATCTCACCTACACGGGGAACAACCAAGTTGGCGGCATAAGACACAAAGATGGCATACACACAATCGGATGTTTTGGGATGCTCGCCCAACGGAGCCAGCGTAAGCTTCCACCGCCAGCCACGAAAAATATGGCTAAACACACCAAACACTAATGACACTAACATCCACCCATAGTTCATTCCTCCATCCAAGACCTCCCACACCCGGGAAAAATTGAATCCGTGATACATCCATATCAGTATCGCAGCCCCCAAAAATAACGGAAATGCAATCTGCAAACCTTTATTTATAATCTTTTTTAATCGAGTTCGTTCCAAAATCTGTGTATATTAATTTAGAATGTTTACCTTTGCACGATGCAAAGATACTATCTTAGCGAAATAAACCTATTTATTAACGATAGAAAAATAACGGAATGGGATTAGTAAAGCCAAAAAAATTTCTAGGACAACACTTCTTGAAAGATCTCAGTATTGCAAAAGATATAGCCGATACGGTAAACGTGTGCCCTGACTTGCCAATTCTGGAAGTAGGACCGGGGATGGGGGTACTAACCCAGTTTATTATGCAGAAAAACCGTCCGGTAAAAGTGGTGGAACTGGACTATGAATCTGTAGCCTATCTCCGTGAGAACTTCCCTGCCCTGGAAGATAATATCATTGAAGACGACTTCTTGAAACTGAACCTCGAAAAATTATTTGACGGAAAACCTTTTGTCCTGACCGGCAACTATCCTTATAATATATCCAGCCAGATATTCTTTAAAATGCTGGATTACAAAGACCTGATACCCTGTTGTACCGGAATGATCCAAAAAGAAGTGGCCGAACGCATTGCCGCCGGTCCCGGAAGCAAGACATACGGCATTCTCAGTATCCTGATACAAGCCTGGTACAAAGTAGAATACCTGTTCACCGTACACGAACATGTATTCAATCCGCCTCCCAAGGTGAAAAGTGCGGTCATCCGTATGACACGCAATGAAACGACGGAACTGGGATGCAATGAAAAATTGTTCAAGCTCATTGTAAAAACAACATTCAACCAACGGCGTAAAACTTTGAGAAACTCTATTTCTTCCATTTTAGACAAAGAGAACCCATTGAGCACAGACCCCATTTTCAACAAACGCCCGGAACAGTTGTCTGTACAAGAGTTTATCGAACTGACCAACCAGGTGGAAGCGGCGCTGAAAAACAAGACGGATATTGTCTATAGCAATGATATCGCCCGGAAAGGAACAAACAAGAAAGAATAACACCTATTTATTATATTAACGGAAGAATAGGATGAATAAAGAGGAATTAGAAAAAGTAGAGCAGCTGATCGAGCAAAAAGACTCAGAGCAACTGAAGGACTTGCTTGCCGGACTGCATCCTGCCGACATAGCAGAGCTGTGCAATGAACTGGATGCGGAAGAAGCACGGTTCATATACCTGTTACTGGACAATGAGACTGCCGCCGATGTCCTTATCGAAATGGACGAAGACGCCCGTAAAGAATTCCTGGAAATCCTTCCCTCTGAAACAATCGCCAAACGGTTCGTTGACTACATGGATTCGGATGATGCCGTGGACATTATCCGTGAAATGGACGAGGACAAACAAGAAGAAGTCCTCTCACACATTGAAGACATAGAACAAGCCGGAGACATTGTCGATTTGTTGAAATATGACGAAGACACTGCCGGTGGATTGATGGGTACCGAAATGGTAATCGTAAACGAAAACTGGAGTATGCCCGAATGTCTGAAGGAAATGCGCATCCAGGCGGAAGATATGGACGAAATCTATTATGTATATGTAGTAGACGATGACCAGCGGCTGCGCGGTGTGTTCCCGTTGAAGAAAATGATCACCAGCCCTTCCGTATCCAAAGTGAAGCACGTGATGAGGAAAGAACCGATATCCGTCCATGTAGATACCCCTATAGACGAAGTGGTACAAACCATTGAAAAATATGACCTGGTCGCCGTTCCGGTAGTGGACAGTATCGGACGCCTGGTAGGACGGATTACGGTAGACGATGTGATGGACGAAGTACGTGAACAGGCTGAGCGCGACTACCAGCTGGCATCAGGTTTGTCACAAGACGTGGAAACAGACGATAATGTATTCCGCCAGACTACAGCCCGTCTGCCCTGGCTGCTCATCGGCATGATAGGCGGAATAGGAAACTCCATGATTCTGGGCAACTTTGACAGCACTTTTGCCGCACATCCCGAAATGGCCCTCTACATCCCCCTTATCGGCGGAACAGGGGGGAATGTGGGAACACAGTCCTCGGCACTTATCGTACAAGGACTGGCAAACAGCTCGCTGGATGCCCAAAACACCTGGAAACAAATAGTAAAGGAATCTGTAGTGGCCGTAATCAATGCTACTATTATTTCTATGCTGGTATATATCTATAATTTCATCCGTTTCGGGGCAAGTGCCACCGTGACTTATTCGGTTTCATTCAGCCTGTTTGCAGTAGTCATGTTCGCTTCCATCTTTGGGACCCTGGTTCCTATGACACTGGAAAAACTAAAAATAGATCCGGCCATCGCTACAGGTCCGTTCATATCCATCACCAATGACATTATAGGTATGATGCTTTATATGGGCATCACCGTATTACTATCCTGACACATTTCACTACAGATTACATAGATTGAAATTCAGAGAAAAACAGATTCACACAGAAACCGGCAAAGAATCACAATAAAAGAGAATCTGTATGAATCTATGTAATCTGCAGTGCATTTATCCCCCTTGATTCTCCTATTTTCTCCACTTTTAAGGATTTTCCTAAAAAAATCGGGAAAAACAGTATGAAGTTCTAATTTATTTCTTTTAATTTGTAAATTGTTGTTATAACAAAAACGCTTACTTTAAAAATCTATACGATGGACTCGAATGAAACTATCCGCCCTTTAACCGAAGTTCCAGTGGAACAGACATCTGAAACTTTGGTATCATCTTCCGCTACTGCAGAAGAAAATAACGCTACGTATGTACCTAAACAAACGAAAGAAGAGGTCATCGAACGTTTAAAAGAAATCAACGAAGACGCCTGCAATGCAGACAAACAAGAGTTGGATTTATTGAAACAGAACTTCTACAAGCTGCACAAGGCTGAGCAAGAAGCCGCCCGTAAGGCATTTATTGATGGCGGAGGTGCTCCTGAGGCATTTATTCCCCAACCGGACGATGCTGAAAGCCGTTTCAAAGATATCATGAGCTCTATCAAAGAGAAAAGAAGCGCCATACAAGCAGAACAAGATAAAGAAAAAGAAGATAACCTGGTGAAAAAGCTCGCCATTATCGACCGCTTGAAAGAACTTGCCGAATCTCCCGAAGATGCCAACAAAGCATACAATGAATTCAAGAAACTGCAACAGGAATGGAACGATATAAAACAGGTGCCGGCTGCCAAGGTAAATGAACTATGGAAAAATTATCAGCACTATGCAGAAAAGTTCTATGACTTGATAAAGCTGAACAATGAATTCCGTGAGTATGATTTTAAAAAGAATCTTGAAATAAAAACTCATCTCTGTGAAGCCGCAGAGAAATTGGCTGATGAAGAAGATGTGATTTCCGCTTTCCACCAATTACAAAAGTTACATCAGGAATTCCGGAATACGGGTCCTGTTGCAAAAGAATTGCGCGAAGATATATGGACCCGGTTCAAAACTGCCTCTACAGCCGTAAACCGTCGTCACCAGCAACATTTCGAAGCCTTAAAAGAAAAAGAGCAACGTAATTTGGATGAAAAGACCGTAATCTGTGAAATTGTGGAAGCGATGGAATACGATACGTTCACTACTTTCCAAGACTGGGAAAACAAAACTCAGGAAATCATTGCTTTGCAAGCTAAATGGAAAACAATTGGTTACGCACCTCAAAAAATGAACGTGAAGATATTCGAACGTTTCCGTGCCGCTTGTGATGAGTTTTTCAAACGCAAAGCCGAGTTCTTCAAATCCATCAAGGAAAGTATGGCAGGCAATCTGGAAAAGAAGAAAGCATTATGTGAAAAAGCAGAAGCACTAAAAGAAAGCACAGACTGGAAAGCAACTGCTGATATTCTAAGCAAATTACAAAAGGAATGGAAAACAATCGGTCCTGTACCTAAAAAGTATTCGGATGCCGTATGGAAACGATTCATTGCCGCATGTGATTATTTCTTCGAGCAAAAGAACAAGGCGACTTCTTCACAACGCTCGGTTGAACAGGAAAACATGGTTCAGAAAAAGGCGATCATTGAAAAATTAAATGCAATTGACGCACAGGAAACACCGGAAGAGGATGCGGGAAACGCCATTCGAGAATTAATGAAAGAATGGAACGGCATCGGTCATGTACCGTTTAAAGAAAAAGATAAACTGTACAAGCAATATCATGGTGTCATCGACAAGTTGTTTGACAAGCTGAATCTTTCCGCATCACAGAAAAAATTAAGCAATTTTAAATCAACCATCAGCAAGGAAGGCAACCTTTATCGTGAACGCGAAAAACTGGTTCGTGCTTACGAAAACATGAAGAATGAAATTCAAACATACGAGAACAACTTGGGCTTCTTGACCAGTTCTTCCAAAAAAGGTAGCAGTTTGGTTACGGAAATGAATCGTAAAGTGGAAAAACTCAAAGCAGACCTAGAATTGATCTTGAAAAAAATTGAGGTGATCGACCAATCAATGAAAAACGAATAAAAACAGTTATATGAAAAAAGAGTCTAACGCAAATGCGTTAGACTCTTTTGGGTCAGCGGATTTTCCTGGTTGGTAAGCTTTCTTTTAAGCGTATAGCCTAGCCAGTCTGAACATGAAGAATTTCAGATCAGCCACCCCTCTTAACTGGCTTCGAAAAGCTTTGATTTTAGCATTGAACGACTCCGCTGAAGCATTTGTCAATCGTTCTTCAAAATAATTTATGATGGTCGTACTATGGTTTGAAAAGGTATCAAGTACCTTGTTGAACTCCATATAGTCAAACTTTTCCACTTCATTGTACCATCTTGCGAGATTTAGCCTTGCTTCATCGGGACCTGACTTCTTGTTGAAGATGTCTGTCAGTTTCATGCTAAGGCTGTATCCTTCCAGAAGCTTGGGGAATTTATCAAAGAGAATGGCAGCCCTGGTCTTTTGCTGTTCATTCCATTTGCTCCAGTGTTTCAGTATAATATGCTTGCTTCTGCTTACTATCTGTGGCAGGGTTTCTCCGTTCTCCATTCTTTCAGGCTCCCATTTCCCTATTCTCTCCCTTTCCGCCTTACTCTTTGCTTCTTTCTTCTTTTGACGGTGCTCCCTGATAGCCTGATTTTCCGCATCAAGTACTTTCCACCGATAGCGTATTCTTAACTGGTCAACAGCTTCAGACATGAGCTGCTGTACATGAAAACGGTCATTGATCAGCTTTGCGGCAGGAAACACCTTTCTGACCGTCAGCATCATGGCTGAAGATAAATCTGTAGTGACAGTCTTGACAGACAGCCGTTTCCGGTGCGGAAGCCTGCGCAAGATTCCGCTTACCGCATCTGTGGCCACTCCACGAACCATTGCAACTAAAGCCCCCTTACGGCCTTTGGCTGCTTTATTGGTCAGAATCGTATAAACATCTCCATTGCTCAGGCAAGTTTCATCCAAAGAAAGGTTTTCTCCAATGTTTTCAGGATAAAGGAGGTAGTCATGCGCATGTTCGAGTTGGTCCCAGTTCCGGTAATCACTGATTTTCTCCTTGTATTGTTTACGAAGAGTCTGCCCTTTTACGCCATAACGTTCCGCAAGCACACAGATGCTCACAGGAGTAGATTCAATCTCCTTCTTTTAAAAAAGAAACGAACTCAGAATTGAGCCGTGTACCGTCAAATTCGGATAAATCCCAGTCATAGCTGAAGATTTCATTGGAAGACTTGTCAAGCCATTTACGTTTACGGACATGGAGATAAGTGGCGCGACCACGAATAGGATAGTCTTGGATTGTACGGTACTCACCAAAACCATAGGATATGATATCCGGGTTGGTCTTATCTTCTTTTAGCTGAACTTTTTTTTCATCAAGATAAATATCAAAACGGTCAGCACTCTTGTCGAAATTGACAATATCAAAGTTGTCTATAAGCACATCCGGAAGGATGGCACGAAGGAGTCGTTCGGGTTTCATAAAACAAAGGTAAGCAAAGATAGCTAATTTTAAAACTTACCAACCAGAAATTTCCGCTGAGCCTTTTTAACTTCATGACTTTATGTTTGTTTTAATTGTTTTGTTTGGGGCAAAGTTAGAGGATAAATCTTAAAAACGTGCAGATATCATGTGGACAAATGGAAAAAGGTAATAAGTTAATAACTAGCTTATTACCTTTTTTTATAGGAGGGCGATATAGACAATTGTTTATTTTTAGTATTCCATAAGCCATAAATCAAGGCTTTGATTTTCGCCTAATGAACCTATTTCTTGTACGATGCGTTCTTTTAATCTTAATTTTCTTTTGGACACAGATGTGGGCGAGATGGCTAACATATTGGCGATGTCACCGTTGCTGAACCGTAGTTTTATCAAACAGCATATTTGTATATCACCGTCTGTTAAGGAAGGTATCTGATGACATAGTCTTTTAGTATAGTTATCGAATAATAAATCTATTTTTTCTTTTATTTCTTGCCATAGTTTGTTGTCTATATACTTTGTTGTTTTTAGCTTATTGAATAATTCTGTCTGCTTAATGAGTTGGTTACATAAAAAAGCCTCGCGTTTATGTAGATACTGGTTTTCTTTTGATAGATGTTCCATAGCTTCCAGTTCTTTCGATTTTTCTTTTAATGACTGGGCATAATTGCTTATATGATTTTGCAGGTTATTGTTCTCCAGTTTCAGCGTTTCATTCTGTTGTTGTATTTCTTGTCGTATTTTATTTTGTTCTTTCCATTGTTCTTTTATCTCTAGGCTTCCTTCCATTTGGATCGTAAGTTCTTCTATCCGCATTTTGTTGCGGTTTATCAATGTCTCATTTTCATGTATTTTCATAGTGAAATAACGAATTTTTTCTTCTTTCTCCGATATCTCTTGTTTTTGAGAAACTATTTTTCGTTGGTATAGATAGTTTGTTATTGCTATGATGAAAGACAAAATGATTAAGGCAATGAGCACATTGCGTATGATCCGGTCTTTCTTTATTTGTGACAGATTATTTTCATTGATTATTTTTTGCTGATCATATTTTTCTTGCATCTCTATTAATGCTTTATTGCGATCTGTTTTACCTATTGAATCTTGATAGAACCATAGCTTATTACTGTATTCTACTGCCTTTTTGTAATCTTTTTCTTCTTGACTAATATAATATAGTGCTTGATAGGCGCTACGGGCTGTATGGATATTAGGTGACAGGCAAGCTTGGTTTAGGTAAAAATATGCAGAATCGTATATTTTTAAATAGCGATAAGTATCTCCCAATGAAAATATTCTTTGATCAGTCTTTTTTATTTTAATACAATCTTTTGCATACTGAAGAGCCTTTTTATTTTCTCCTGTTTTAAGAAATAAAAAACTGGTTTCGTTCATGGCGCTTGCCAATATGGTAGGATAGTTATTCACTTGTCCTATTTTTATAGCTTTTTCATAATATTCTATCGCTTTATTATATTGTTTTTTCTGTGAAAATGCTCTGGCGATATATATGAAAGAGAAAGCTATGTATGTTTGGTTGTCGGATAGTTCGGCATTATGATGTGCTTTTTCAAAATATTCCATAGCATAATCATTTAGTTTTCGATACAGATACATTAGTCCTACCTCTGAATTGATAAGAAAGCCTAATTGATAATCATTTGTTTTCTCTATTTCAGTCGCTGCTTCTAGATAAAATGACAATGCATCTTCGGCATGATGACTTTCATGGCGCAAGATACCTTTATAATATAGCGCCAATGCCTTTCTTTGTGCATTATCATGTTTGGTGAAATAAGAGTAAGCGATATTTATTAAAGAATCGGATTGTTCAATTTGGTTTTTATATTGAGCTTGTGTCATCAATAATGCCCATGTGGCATATTGTTCATTTTCAGAAGGAATGTCAGGTTGTATGCCCTGTAATATATGCAGTGCGCTGTCGGGATATCTGTACATCATTGCTTCTGCCTTTGCCAATTCGGGTTGGAAGGCTGTGGGGTAGTTCTTGTGGCTCAGCGGAAATTTCTGGTTGGTAAGTTTTAA
>OHDW01000157.1_pt1 | contig 16346 bp, 17 predicted proteins | sample 1567131 | NCBI WGS metagenome assembly OHDW01 (sample SAMEA3879508, study PRJEB24766) | human gut metagenome | biome: human-associated habitat; feature: feces | place: USA | collected 1985/1987
TGTTTCTGCAATGGGATATGGCTGTATGGGCTTGAACCATAACCGCAGCCAGTACCCGAGCAGGGAAAAAGAAATCGCCCTGGTGCATGAAGCTGTTGAACGTGGGGTGACCCTTTTCGATACAGCCGAAAGCTACGGCTACCACATCAATGAAAAATTGGTCGGCGAAGCCTTGAAAGGATATACCGACCGGGTATTTGTGTCATCGAAGTTCGGACATAAGTTTGTAAACGGTGTGCAGATTAAAACCGAAGAGGACAGCACTCCGGCCAACATCCGCCGGGTTTGTGAAAACTCGTTGCGCAATCTCGGAGTTGAAACATTGGGCATGTTCTACCAGCACCGCATAGACCCGAACACACCGATTGAAGCGGTGGCTGAAACATGCAGCGAACTCATCAAGGAAGGTAAAATCCTGCATTGGGGCATGTGTGAAGTAAACGTTGATACCATCCGCCGTGCGCACAAGATATGTCCGGTTACGGCAATCCAAAGCGAATATCACTTGATGCACCGCATGGTAGAGACGAACGGAGTGTTGGAGCTGTGCGAGGATTTGGGCATCGGTTTCGTTCCATACAGTCCGCTGAACCGTGGTTTTTTGGGCGGTATGATCAATGAATATACCAAGTTTGATGTTACCAACGACAACCGGCAGACCTTGCCACGCTTCCAGCCCGAAGCCATACGCGCCAACTATCGTATTGTGGAAGTTCTTAACGCTTTCGGCCGTACAAGAGGCATTACCCCGGCACAGATAGCTTTGGCCTGGCTGATGAACAAGAAGCCTTTTATCGTGCCTATTCCGGGCACCACCAAACTCTCTCATCTGGAAGAGAACCTTCGTGCCTGCGACATCCGTTTCACGGCAGAAGAGATGGAAGAACTGGAAACAGCCGTAGCTGCCATTCCTGTAGTGGGTAGCCGCTACGATGCCTTGCAGGAGTCTAAAATCCAAAAATAATCCGTGTATGAAGAAACAGATATTTTACATGACGTTCATCGCTTTACTGTCGGGCTGTAATTGTTACAAAGGGAATATTCTGCAAATAGAGGAACAAGGCAGTTTTGCCGTAGGTGGCACCGTACTGACCGATTCATTGGGACACAAATACCACGGCGACCATGCTTATGTATTTTATCAGAAACCGGTTGATGCACGGAAATATCCGCTTGTTTTTGCACATGGTGTCGGCCAGTTTTCCAAAACATGGGAGACCACTCCTGACGGACGCGAAGGGTTTCAGAATATATTTCTTCGCAAAGGTTTCTCCACCTATCTTGTCGACCAGCCTCGCCGGGGAAATGCCGGACGGAGTACGGAAGCTGTCACACTGGAACCGGTATTCGATGAAGAAGAATGGTTCAACCGTTTCCGTGTGGGAATCTATCCTGATTATTTCGAGGGTGTACAGTTCAGTCGCGACCGGGAAGCCTTAAACCAGTACTTCCGGCAGATGACGCCGACCATCGGACCTCTGGACTTCGATGTCTATTCCGATGCCTATGCTGCTCTTTTTGACAAAATCGGTCCGGCCATATTTGTCACTCATTCACAAGGCGGTCCGGTGGGTTGGTTTACTTTGCTCAAAACGAAGAACATCAAAGCCATTGTAGCATACGAACCCGGTGGAAGTGTACCCTTCCCAACCGGTCAAGTTCCCGAAGAAGGCAAAGTCTTGACGCGGTCTAAAAAAACAGAAGGAATAGAAGTCCCTATGGCAGTTTTCAAGAGATACATGGAAATTCCCATCATCATTTACTATGGGGATAACCTGCCCGAAACAGACGAACATTCGGAACTTTACGAATGGACACGCCGTCTGCATCTCATGCGCAAGTGGGCCGAAATGCTCAATAAGCTGGGCGGTGACGTGACGGTCATTCATCTGCCCGATGTCGGTCTGCATGGGAATACGCACTTCCCGATGTCGGATTTGAACAATGTGGAAGTAGCTGACCTGCTGTCGAAGTGGCTGTATGAGAAACAGCTGGACAGATAGAAATTAACAGAGGATAACCCCAAAACCTAAATAAAAATAGTTATGAAACTGAAGTGCTTATTGGCAATGCTGCTCTTAACCTTCCTTTCGTGCAGCAACACTCCGGCTGTTGAAGATAAGATAGATTCGTTGCCTCACTCAGAGCCGGGGAAAACATTGATAGTCTATTTCTCATGGAGCGGACATACGCAAACTGTAGCCAACATTATCCATGAACTTATTGGATGCGACATGGTGGAGATTGAACCGGAAGAACCCTATTCTGATGAATATAATGAAGTGGTTGACCGTTTCAAAAATGAAAGAGACAATCATATTCTTCCAGCTCTGCGTACAAAAGTAGAGAATATGGATGATTATGATACATTGATTATCGGTAGTCCTATTTGGGGTGGTCTTCTGTCTTCTCCTGTAAAAAGTTTCCTGTCCGGTTATGATTTGTCCGGGAAAAAGATACTCCCATTCTGTACACATGGAGGAAGCGGAACAGCACAAAGTGTGGATAATATCCGCAAACTATGTCCCCATGCTGAAATATTGCTGTTTATGGCAGTCAAACTGCAAACTCTCGGAATGAAGTGAAAAAATGGCTGTCAGAAGCCGGATTTTCTGTCGAATTAAATTACGCCCGTTTAATAGTTTTAATACTGAAATGAAATATCCTTTGTTATCCGCACTCTTTCATCCCCTTTTTCAGAGATTTGCAGATAGACCAGTAGTTGAGATTAGGGAATATGAGATTGTCTTCCTGACAGGGTCGGTAACGCTCGATAATCTGCAAAGGAGTATCCAACAGTTTCACTTGGAACGGCACTTTTGTCTTGTACCGTTTGGACAATATCCACTTCTCACCATTCACTTCTACGATGTTGCTATTGGTTAGTTTCTTGATGTCCACGAAAGAGAGGGCAGTGAAACTGGCGAAAACAAAAATGTCACGAATATAGAACAGTTGGACATCCCCAACTCGTGCGTCATCAACGTTTTCAGTTCATCTTCCGTCAGGAACTCACGTTCCGTCACATTAGGGCTGATGTGGAATTGGGCAAACGTTTTTTTCGGTATTAGTCCGTTAAAGTGCACACACATGACAACGCCTTTCAGCCACATGCATTTTTCCCATATCGTCCCGTTGTGAAGTCCCGCTTTCGTTGATAGGTAGGCTGCAAACCCCTTGATGAAGTCGGGCTTAATCTCCAGCATGAACATATCCGTCTGTAAAAAGACTTGATGAACGCTGCCACATGGTTTCTTGCCACCACCCGTGAACGGTGGTTGCCATTACCCTGTCTTTTCCGACACGCTTCTTGAATACTTCGTTCTCACGTCCGGACGCTTTGAGCAGTGTCTCATACTCACTGCCGATACCCTGATAAGCATTGCTCACCATTTCAGCCGTCACGAACGCTTCACGGTCGAATATACGCAGGTAGTGCTTGATGATTTGAGCCTTGATGTTGTCAAGGGCAAGGTTGATATCACGTACTTCCGCACTCTTGCCTTTCGCCCTGTTCCCTTTCACGTCCCAAAGCGTTTTCGGGATACTCTACTTATAGCTGAACTGCGTCACAATCCCGTTAATCGTTACCCGTCCTATGATGCGGACAATATCGTTTTTCTCCTTGTTGCCGTTCACGTAGAACAGCACTTTGAATGTACTTCTTGCCATACTCGTTTTTTAAGTTTAAAATTAAGTATCAATGAGTTATGCCTTGTAAACCAACCGAAGCCATACGGAGAAAAATTCAGCACGGAGTATCAAAAATCACCTTTCACGGGGTAATGATTTGGCAACCTTTCTACTTCATAAATTTACTTTTTTTTGCGTTACCTCGTTTTATGCCTTTGTCCTCATTTGTCCTCACAAACGCTTTATTCATAGCCGTTTTAAAAACATTTCCGCCTTTCTATTCCTCTTTTCCACAGATTTTTAGTAAATTTATATCCGTCTAATTTTTAAGGTCCTATGTTCAGACTCAATCTAACCAAACATTGCATAAAGTGGTACTGTTTCATCCAAATGCAACTGATGGACACGTTCGTACATTATTTTGTGCTTGTATCGTTATATCTATTGCAGCTATTATCTGTAGTTCATTTGTATCCATGGCCCATTACAGACAGGCGTTATTCAGTATGACTTATTTTTCCTCCCTGGTGTTTTTTTGTGGAGTATGCATTGCGCATTTGCGGCACCGGTCAAATATCCGGATAGAGACATAAACCGTACACGATGGAAATATATTTTTTCATTCTATGGTTTGTGGACTCCGTGACCATTCTCCCTTATATGTTAACCTATATGTATTGGGATACGAATATTGTCCATGTCATTATCCTCCTTTACATTTTTATTATTGTCAAATAGATAAGATACTTACGGAAGAGTGGGTTATGACCTATATACCTGCGGTATCATGGTCTGTTTTTCTGCTATTCTGCTATACTATATAGAGCTTAATGTACAGCTTGAGGATTTCAAAACATTCGTGACGGGCTTTGGTGGGCAGTAATTCTAAGACTTTAAATAAAGAAAAATTAAGCCACCCCTTAAAAAAAAGAGATATTTCCTTTCAAAGAATTCATTTCTTTTATTACATTTGTATTAGTCTTTTGAAAATAGAAGATTTATAGTAAAGCGTTAAGGCATTATCCAAGTTCAGGAAATCCCCAATTTCGAAACAACAATTGGATAATACATTGGACGCTCCACGTTCTATCTATATAGATTTTTGTTATATATAGGCGTGGGGCTTTGTATTATATGTTGTTGAGTATGGGGATACTTCTGAACGGTAATACCAAAGTTCCCACGCTTAACTTTATATAAACACAACTCCAGGGAACAGGGTTGGCTTATAATAAACATTATGAAAGCAACTTGTTTTAAAAGCGAGACAACTGTCTCCAACGACTTTCCCCCTTTGTTTGTTACTATCTTTTGTGGAATATTCTATCCTTTCATTTCCATTCCTGTCTCTTTCGGAACATACCGTTCATTATCATACAAATTACATGCCAAAGCACTTTTCTGCCTTCTCCTGCTATGGTACTAGATAATAGTAACTCCCCCTATCACATAGAGGAAGAACTTTGGTTACAGATACTTTCTCTGTCAAGAGAGTTGCAGGAGTGTAAAGCTAGTCTGCACCATAATACTTTGGACTGTATTTCCGATAAGATTGAAGGAATAGAAAGAGAACTGGATGTCTTATTGGATATTCTGCAAGGGAGGCAAGACAAAAAGACATCATAGTGCTATTTTTTATGACAATTTGTCTACGCCGATAAGTTATCCTATTATTTAAGCCTCGTTTAAGAATTCCGTTTTATGGGTTACCCACAATCGAATGGAATTTTTATATACTGAGAATAACACATGATATTAGTAATGGATTTTCAATATTCAGAGTGATAATGGATAAACGAATAGAAAACGCCATGAATGAGTTGATCAATACAGAAATATGGTCAACCGGTTTATACCTGTCATTGCAGGTTTATTTTGAAGATGAACGGCTTCCAATACTTAGCTCCTGGCTGAACTCCCAAGCACAGGACAATATGAACAAGGTTTATCAGATGATGAATCGGATATGCCATGATGGAGGATGTGTTGTAATCAATGAAATGAAACGGGATACACATGAATGGACAACGCCATTGAATGCCTTGAATGAATTGCTTGAACATGAGCAGTACATATCACGTCAGGTAAACACATTTCTCATATTATGCTGGAATGTAAGCATGTCCTTCCATTCTTTCATCAGCGGGCTGTATGCAGACCGTATATATGTAAGTACGGCATTTATGGAATTGTTACGTATCCTCGCCAAGGAAAACGAACGGAAACTACCTTATTTTTGACGGTATGGATTTAAGATTGATGTTATGCAAAATTTAATATTGCAGAATGCTATCTGGTATGTTTTTTGCGATATAATAATCGATAATAAACTATATGTCATCATGGATATATTTGTATATTTAACATTGTGTTTCACTTCGCTATTCACCTTGATGGACCCTCTTGGAGTGATGCCGGTATTCCTGCAAATGACTGATGGAATGGATACGAAAGAACGCAGATATATCGCCTTGAAAGCATGTACCATTGCATTTATCATATTAGTCCTTTTTACATTATCGGGCAGGTTTCTGTTTCATTTTTTCGGCATCTCAACAAACGGATTCCGGATTGTGGGAGGTATCATCATTTTTAAAATCGGATATGATATGTTGCAGGCACATTTTACCCATGTGAAACTGAATGAAACTGAACGAAAAGAATATTCCAAAGATATAACCATCACACCTCTTGCCATTCCGATGTTATGCGGTCCGGGAGCGATTTCCAGTGGAATAACATTGATGGAAGATGCTTCGGAATATACTTTCAAAATAGTATTGCTTGGCGTAATCGCTTTGGTCTGCATTCTTTCCTTCTTTATTCTGTGCGCGTCCACCCAGCTTTTAAAAATCTTGGGAGAGACGGGAAACAATGTGATGATGAGACTGATGGGACTTATTCTAATGGTGATCGCCGTGGAATGTTTTATCAGCGGGATACGTCCGGTATTAATTGAAATCTTGAAACAAGCCCATGCTTGTTCTTAAAGAAGAGAGATAATTTGGATTTATTATTAACATTAAAAGTTTGATTCATCATGACTGAAAAATTGCAAAATGCTCTGAATGAGCAAATCACAGCAGAATTATGGTCTGCCAACCTGTATTTATCAATGTCTTTTTATCTGGAAAGAGAGGGCTTTTCCGGAATGGCTCGCTGGATGCAGAAACAGTCTGCAGAAGAGACCGGGCATGCATATGCCATTGCCGGGTACATGATTAAGCGTGAGGCAACCCCGAAAGTAGACAAGGTCGATGTGGTTCCACAAGGTTGGGGTAACCCTGTTGAAGTATTCGAGCATGCTTTGGAGCATGAAAAACATGTTTCCAGACTGATTGATGAGTTGGTACAGGTAGCATCCGAAGAGAAAGACAATGCCACTCAGGACTTCTTGTGGCAATTTGTTCGTGAGCAAGTAGAAGATGAAGCGAATGTACTCAATATTGTTAGTCATCTGAGGAAAGCCGGAGACTGTGCTATCCTTTTTATGGATGCAAAACTGGGTGAACGGGAGTCATAAACCAGAATAATCAATAAAAATAAATAAGATGAAAATAGTAGATTTATTGGGAGGAGAGGCTGAGTACTACCTGAACCATACATGTAAGACGATAGACAAACAACTTATCCATATTCCGGGACCGGATATGATAGATAAGGTATGGATGAATTCCGACAGGAATATCCGTACATTGGAAAGTTTGCAGGCTTTATACGGACATGGACGTCTGGCCAATACGGGCTATGTATCCATTCTGCCTGTAGACCAGGGCATAGAACATTCTGCAGGAGCGTCTTTCGCCCCCAATCCGCTTTATTTCGATCCCGAAAACATCATAAAGCTGGCCATTGAAGGAGGGTGTAATGCCGTGGCATCCACATTCGGTGTGTTGGGCGCCGTGGCACGCAAATATGCACACAAGATACCTTTTATCGTCAAGCTGAACCATAATGAGTTGCTGACTTATCCGAACAGCTACGACCAGGTAATGTTCGGTACGGTGAAAGAGGCATGGAACATGGGTGCTGTAGCTGTCGGCGCTACCATTTATTTCGGTTCGGAACAAAGCCGCCGCCAGATAGTGGAAGTGTCACAGGCTTTTGAATATGCCCACGAACTGGGAATGGCTACTATTCTGTGGTGCTATTTGAGAAACAGCAGCTTCAAAAAGGATGGTACCGACTATCATGCCGCTGCCGACTTGACAGGACAAGCCAACCATATCGGGGTTACCATTAAAGCCGATATCGTGAAGCAGAAGCTCCCATCCAATAACGGCGGTTTCAAGGCTATCGGATTCGGAAAGACAAACGAGTGTATGTATTCGGAACTGACCACTGACCATCCGATAGACCTTTGCCGTTATCAGGTGGCGAATGGCTATATGGGACGTGTCGGATTGATTAACTCGGGCGGTGAATCCCATGGGGAATCCGACCTGCATGATGCTGTCGTAACGGCAGTAGTAAATAAGCGTGCAGGTGGTATGGGGCTGATCAGCGGTCGTAAGGCTTTCCAGAAACCGATGAAAGACGGAATTCAACTTCTGAACACCATTCAGGACGTATATCTGGATTCTTCAATAACCATTGCATAAAGAAGAAGTATCCATGAAAAGAATAGTGTTATTACGTCATGGCGAAAGTCTATGGAACAAAGAAAACCGTTTTACTGGATGGACGGACGTGGATTTAAGCGAGAAAGGAGTTGAAGAAGCCTGCAAGGCAGGCGATGCATTACGGGAGGCTGGATTTTCTTTTGAGGCAGCTTACACTTCTTACTTGAAACGTGCCGTAAAAACGTTGAACTGTGTCTTGGACCGGCTGGATAAAGACTGGATTCCGGTTGAAAAGACCTGGCGGCTGAACGAGAAGCATTACGGCATGCTTCAGGGACTGAATAAGAGTGAAACAGCGGTCCAATATGGTGAAGAACAAGTACACATCTGGCGAAGAAGCTATGACGTGGCTCCCGCTCCGGTAGGCAAAGATGATCCCCGTAATCCGGGCATGGATATCCGCTATGCCGGTGTACCAGATAGCGAACTTCCCCGTACGGAATCCCTGAAAGATACTATTGGGCGTGTCATGCCTTACTGGAAATGCATCATCTTTCCCGCATTGATGTATAAGGACAGCCTGCTGGTAGTCGCCCATGGTAACAGCCTGCGCGGAATCATCAAGCATCTCAAAGGAATTTCCGATACGGATATTTCCAACCTGAACCTGCCTACGGCAGTTCCTTATGTCTTTGAATTTGACGACAGGCTGGTTCTTGTCAAGGACTACTACCTTGGAAACCCGGAAGAGATACGGAAACGGGCAGAAGCTGTGGCCAAACAAGGGATGGCTAAAAAATAAAAATCTGTCTATCAAGCAGATGCTTTTTTTTAAGTTTTAATTATTAACTTTTAAAGAGGAGGTAAAAATGGTACCTGTAAAAACAAACCAGAATTGGTTACCGAGTATTTTTAACGATTTCTTTGACAATGAATGGATGGCAAGAGCAAACGCTACGGCTCCAGCCATCAATGTGATTGAGAATGAAAAGGACTACAAGGTAGAACTGGCAGCTCCGGGAATGACCAAGAATGATTTTAAGGTAAGTGTGGATGAAAGCAACAATCTGGTAATCTGCATGGAAAAAAAGGACGAGAAAAAGGAGGAGAAGAAAGACGGAAAATACTTGCGCCGTGAATTCTCCTATTCCCGATTCCAGCAGAGTATCCTGCTGCCGGATAATGTGGAAAAAGATAAAATTTCGGCCAAAGTGGAACACGGGGTCCTGTTTATCGATATTCCCAAAGTCGTAGATAAGAAGGTTCAGGAAACCACCAAAACTATTGATGTCAAATAAGATATCTTGATGAGACTCTACAGAAGGCATTTCTTATTATCAGGGAATGCCTTCACCCGGATATTTGAATTCCAAAATAAATATAATGAGAGGATTTGATTTCGATAAAGCGCTGGTAGCCCTTCAGAATGAACTGCATTGTTTTGCATATAAACTGACTGCTGACAAGGATGAAGCAGAAGACTTGTTGCAGGAAACAATGTTGAGGACGTTGGATAATAAGGATAAGTTTGATTCCGGTACGAATTTTAAAGGCTGGATGTATACCATCATGCGCAACATCTTTATCAACAACTACCGCAAAGTAGTTCGCGACCAAACATTCATCGACCGGACCGATAACCTTTATCACCTGAACCTGCCACAAGACGCCGGTTTTGAGAGTACAGAAAAGGCTTATGACCTGAAAGAGATGCACCGTGTGGTCAACACACTTCCTAAAGAATATAAAGTCCCGTTCGCGATGCACGTTTCCGGCTTCAAATATCGTGAAATAGCAGAAAAGCTGAATCTTCCGTTAGGAACGGTAAAGAGCCGTATCTTCTTCACACGCCAAAAATTGCAGGAAGAATTAAAAGACTTCCGCTAAACGGCAAAGAGTCCGGCGTCTATGTTGAAACGCCATTTTTCAGTTAAGTCAATAGGTATAAAAAAGCAAAAGGAGCTGTTCTTCTTTTGCTTTTTTTATTTTCCCGCCTCCCTATTCTTATTGATCTCACTATCCATTATTCCTCTCTCCCTACTTATTTTTTTTCGTTTAACTATATCTTACACACTAATGAAACTCCCTACATACGGGAAAAACTTCCCCCCTTAATAAACGCCAAATAATGTAAAAGCCGAAAACTTTCAAAACTATCTGCTGTTGTTGTGGGAAATTCGACGGGGAAAATCCCCATCGCCCTAAACCTTTTAAAAAACAAATTAGTATGGAAGATTTAAATTTCAGAAAAGGTGATGCAAAAACCGATGTATTTGGCTCAGACAGAATGCTACAACCCTCTCCGGTAGAGAAAATTCCTGATGGCCCTACTACTCCTGAAGTCGCTTATCAAATGGTGAAAGACGAAACATTCGCCCAAACTCAACCACGTTTGAACCTGGCTACTTTCGTTACCACTTATATGGACGAATATGCAACCAAGCTGATGAACGAAGCTATCAATATCAATTATATTGATGAAACAGAGTATCCACGTATCGCAGTAATGAATGGTAAATGTATCAATATCGTTGCCAACTTATGGAACTCTCCCGAAAAAGACACATGGAAAACAGGTGCATTGGCAATCGGTTCTTCAGAAGCTTGTATGCTGGGTGGTGTAGCTGCATGGTTGCGCTGGCGTAAGAAAAGACAGGCTCAAAGCAAACCATTCGATAAACCAAATTTCGTTATTTCAACAGGTTTCCAGGTGGTATGGGAGAAGTTTGCACAGTTGTGGCAGATTGAAATGCGTGAAGTGCCTTTGACACTTGATAAAACCACACTCGACCCCGAAGAAGCATTGAAGATGTGTGACGAAAATACAATCTGTGTCGTACCTATCCAAGGTGTTACATGGACAGGATTGAACGATGATGTTGAAGCATTAGATAAAGCACTTGATGCTTACAACGCAAAAACTGGTTATGACATTCCTATCCACGTAGACGCCGCAAGCGGTGGTTTCATCCTTCCGTTCCTTTATCCGGAAAAGAAGTGGGACTTCCGTTTGAAATGGGTGCTTTCTATCAGTGTATCCGGTCACAAATTCGGTTTAGTATATCCAGGACTTGGTTGGGTTTGCTGGAAAGGCAAAGAATATCTGCCCGAAGAAATGGCGTTCAGCGTAAATTATCTGGGTGCTAACATCACACAGGTAGGTCTGAACTTCTCCCGTCCTGCCGCTCAGATTCTGGGACAATATTACCAATTCATTCGTTTAGGATTCCAGGGATACAAAGAAGTACAATACAATTCGTTGATGATCGCTAAATATATCCACGATGAAATCGCCAAAATGGCTCCGTTCGTCAATTACTCCGAAGATGTAGTGAACCCATTGTTCATCTGGTATCTCAAACCTGAATACGCCAAAGCAGCCAAATGGACGTTATATGACCTACAAGACAAATTGTCTCAACATGGTTGGATGGTTCCGGCTTATACATTACCTTCTAAACTGGAAGACTATGTAGTAATGCGTGTCGTTGTCCGCCAAGGATTCAGCCGCGATATGGCAGACATGTTACTAGGTGACATCAACAATGCTGTTGCCGAACTAGAAAAACTGGATTATCCGACTCCTACCCGTATGGCTCAGGAAAAGAATCTTCCGGTAGAAACAAAGATGTTCAACCATGGTGGCCGCCGTCACAAAACAGTTAAATAAGAATAGATCTATGGATAAAAAAGTAACACTCGCTCAATTGAAAGAAGTGGTACAGGAGGCATACGACCAGGTAAAAACCAATACAGGAGGCAAGAATGCCGACTATATTCCTTACTTGGCAAATGTCAATAAAGATCTCTTCGGAATTAGTGTCTGCCTGCTCAACGGGCAGACTATCCATGTGGGAGATACTGATTACCGCTTCGGAATAGAATCCGTATCGAAAGTACATACCGCTATCCTTGCATTACGTCAATATGGCGCCAAGGAAATTCTGGACAAGATCGGAGCTGATGCAACCGGCTTGCCTTTCAACTCAATCATCGCTATCTTACTGGAGAACGACCATCCGTCTACTCCATTAGTAAACGCCGGTGCTATTTCTGCTTGCAGTATGGTGAAGCCTATCGGTGACTCTGCCAAGAAATGGGATGCTATCGTTGGAAACGTAACCGATTTGTGCGGCAGCGCTCCTCAGCTGATTGATGAATTATATAAATCCGAATCGGATACGAACTTCAATAACCGTTCTATTGCCTGGTTGTTGAAAAACTACAACCGTATCTACGATGATCCGGATATGTCGTTAGACCTCTATACCCGCCAATGTTCATTAGGAGTTACTGCATTACAGCTTTCTGTTGCTGCCGGGACAATTGCCAATGGTGGTGTGAACCCAGTGACTAAAAAGGAAGTTTTCGATGCTAGCCTTGCTCCTAAAATCACAGCCATGATTGCTGCAGTAGGTTTCTACGAACATACCGGTGACTGGATGTACACTTCCGGAATCCCTGCAAAAACAGGTGTAGGTGGTGGGGTAATGGGCGTATTACCCGGACAATTCGGTATCGCTGCATTCGCTCCTCCTTTGGACGGATCGGGTAACTCTGTAAAAGCTCAGTTGGCTATCGAATACATCATGAACAAACTAAGATTGAATGTATTTGGTAACAATCGTATCACTATAGTTGATTAACGACTCTCTCTATGAAAAAGATGAAAGGTTACTGTCTGCAGATAGTAACCTTTTTTCTTCTTCCCGGTTATACTTCAATATGAAGGATATTATCTTTTATAAAAGCATTATGTTTTTGCCTCTTGTACGGATTGCGCCGGAGTTTCTTGTCCGACAGCCTTCTCCTTTTCTTCCTCCTCTTCTGCATAATATTGCTTCTTCCGCTTGTTGGACTGCTGAATAAGATTCGTGATATACACTGTAAAGATAGGAAACATCATCATTCCTAACGCTGCCAACAGTACGGACAACACTCTACCGGTCACCGTTACCGCTATTATATTCGACCCGACAGTAGTTACATCCATAAATGCCCACCACAATGCATCCCCATAACTATGGACAAGCGGATTTACTTTATGCTCAAGCACAAAGAAAGCAAGACTGGAGAAATAAACAGTAGCCAGCAACATCGTCAGATAAGAAACGAACAGGCTCGAAGCCTTATTGTACGTCAGCCAGCCGACCACAATCGCCAGCGCATATCCCCCCCTCAACAAAGGAATAAAACGGAGTAGATAAGTAATTTCGGGAGAAAAAGTCCATCCATAATAAGCAATAATGTTCTGATAAGGAATGGCTACCAACAGGAAAATGAAATGTGTCCGTAAATAACGTCCTTTGTGTTTCGCCAGAAAAAATTCCAATACAAAATCGAAAAGAAACCAAATGCAAATCCACAACTGGGTTTTCATATAAGACGACTGTGTATAAAAAGGAATTCCCTTAAAAGTATCTACCGAGATACTAATTACGAGAAAAAGAGACATCACCAATATAATAATGTGGAGAATGCCATAAATGCCCTTTTTCCCTAAGATAAAATCTGAAAGTGCTGATTTCATAACTACTTAGTTTATAATAAAATGATTCGTATGTAATTTATAATGCTTAGAAACAATCGGAGAAAGCGATTGTTTTGAAACAGACAAATTGAGATTGGCAAAAGAGCAGTTTATCGATGTTAATTAACGAACTTTGAAAGAGATTGCTGAAACATCTCACGCTAAATGTTGTTATAAGACTGACTTTAAAATATTTTTCACTTAAAACCTTAACTTATGGCAAATATTAAAAATGCAGTGAAGCTAGGCGTGTTTACCCTAGCTATCATGAACGTTACGGCGGTAGTATCCTTACGTGGACTGCCAGCCGAGGCCGTATACGGAATGAGTTCGGCCTTCTACTATCTTTTCGCAGCGATTGTCTTCCTGATCCCGACATCGCTCGTTGCAGCCGAACTGGCGGCAATGTTTCAGGATAAACAGGGTGGTGTATTCCGGTGGGTAGGCGAAGCCTACGGCAAAAAGTTGGGATTCCTCGCTATCTGGGTGCAATGGATTGAAAGTACAATCTGGTATCCGACAGTATTGACATTCGGCGCCGTATCCATTGCCTTCATCGGAATGAATGACGTACACGATATGTCACTGGCAAACAACAAGTATTATACGCTTATCGTAGTGCTTGTCATTTACTGGCTGGCTACTTTCATTTCATTGAAAGGTATGAGCTGGGTCGGTAAGGTTGCCAAAATCGGTGGTATGGTAGGTACAATTATCCCGGCTGCTCTGCTGATTATCCTAGGAATCATTTACCTGGCAACCGGAGGACAGTCCAATATGGATTTCCATAGTAGCTTCTTCCCCGACTTCACAAACTTCGACAATGTCGTTCTCGCTGCTAGTATCTTCTTGTTTTATGCCGGTATGGAAATGGGTGGTATCCACGTAAAAGACGTGGAAAATCCTTCCAAAAACTATCCGAAAGCCGTATTTATCGGTGCACTTATCACAGTTCTCATCTTCGTTTTGGGTACGTTTGCACTAGGTGTTATCATTCCTGCCAAAGACATCAACCTTACCCAAAGTTTGCTTGTTGGCTTTGACAACTACTTTAAATACATCCACGCTTCCTGGTTATCACCGATCATTGCTATTGCTCTGGCATTCGGAGTATTAGCCGGTGTATTGACATGGGTTGCCGGTCCATCAAAAGGTATATTTGCTGTAGGTAAGGCCGGTTATATGCCTCCGTTCTTCCAGAAGACAAACAAACTGGGTGTACAAAAAAATATCCTGTTCGTGCAAGGTCTTGCTGTAACAGTACTGAGCTTACTGTTCGTCGTTATGCCTTCTGTACAGAGTTTTTATCAGATTTTGTCACAGCTGACAGTTATTCTTTACCTTATTATGTACCTATTGATGTTCTCTGGAGCTATCGCATTGCGGTATAAGATGAAGAAACTGAACCGTCCGTTCCGTATCGGTAAGTCCGGTAACGGTTTGATGTGGTTCGTCGGTGGTCTTGGTTTCTGTGGTTCGTTACTTGCCTTCATCCTCAGCTTTATCCCGCCTAGCCAGATTTCAACCGGTAGCAATACCGTTTGGTTCTCTGTATTGATTATCGGTGCAATCATCGTAGTTGTTGCCCCGTTCATCATCTATGCGTCCAAGAAACCGTCTTGGGTAGATCCGAATTCCAATTTCGAACCTTTCCACTGGGAAGTACAGGCTCAACCTGCTACTGCAAGTCCGAGTGTTACCAAGCCAAGCACAACCGCTTCCGGTCCGAGTTCATCAAACAGCTCTGCTCCTTCGAGCGGAAGTTCTGCATCAACCAGCACGTCTCTGGGAAGCGGAGACAAAGATAAGGATACGCCTAAGTCATAAAGACTAAGTGTTCATTCTACCTAAAAAAAGTAAAGAGTGCCAAAAACTAATAATAACTTCACTTCTCCTTCTTTAAGAAGGGGAATAAAGATTACGACTGCTTTTTGGCACTCTTTACTTATTTTCATTAATTTCTTCCGATGTTGCCTTCAACGGCAACACGAACCAGAAAGTAGAACCTTCGTTCATTTCAGATTCCAGACCGACTCTCCCACCCAGACTGCAGACAATCGTTTGTGAAAGTGTCAATCCTAATCCTGCCCCCTGCACCTCACGATCCAACTTTATGAAGTAGATTTGTTAATACCCAAATAATACGCTGATGCTCGGAGGGCATCATTATCAGTTGCAATCGCGACTCACAGACCAAAACTACCACAGAATTATTCGCCAGCTTCATGGCAAATACACCGCAGTGCAGCAGGTCTCCGATTCTTCGTATCACGCTCTCCGCAGGTATGGGAAGACCATCTTGACCAAACAGCATTTACCTGCAAAAAAATAAGAAAAGCCAGTAAAATAGCAATTACAACAAAAGCAGTCCCATAGTTACACATTTTATATTTGTTTGAATGTTTTAGTGTGTAAAATTATAAAATATACGGTCTTGCATTTGAGTACATATTTATCCCCTAAAAAGAAATCCAGGTTTTCATAGTATTATTATTTAGTAAAAAATTCCCTTCAAGTTATTGCGGTATTAAAAAATATACTTATCTTTGCACCCGCAAACGAGAAAGGTGCCATAGCTCAGTTGGTAGAGCAAAGGACTGAAAATCCTTGTGTCCCCGGTT
>OHDW01000158.1_pt1 | contig 16318 bp, 15 predicted proteins | sample 1567131 | NCBI WGS metagenome assembly OHDW01 (sample SAMEA3879508, study PRJEB24766) | human gut metagenome | biome: human-associated habitat; feature: feces | place: USA | collected 1985/1987
ACCGCAGGGCCTATTTTGCCGGCCCGCTGGACGTGGAGAGCGTCATGCACCGGTTTGGCCGCGCGACAATCGAGTTTAACTGCCAGCCGCAGCGGTTTCTCCGCATCGGAGATATGCCGGTGCAGGCCGTGCAGGGGGAGGTTTTGCGAAACCCCACCGCGTTTACGGCTCTGCCGACGATCACTGTCACCGGAACGGGGGCCGGTACCCTGACGGTAGGCGATGTCACTGTCAACATCAACAGCATGCCTCGCGGCACTGTTGTGCTCGATTCGGGCACGCAGAACGCCTCCTACGGAGCATTTAATTTGAACAATACTATCTCCGCGCCAGAGTTTCCCACGCTGCCGGCCGGGGAAAGCGTCGTCCGCTGGACGGGCGGCATTACAGGCGTGGAGATCATCCCGAGGTGGTGGACACTATGAAACCGATTCTGTATGACGCCGACCGCACAAGCTTCCCGGCGGGCGTTGACAATGGACTGGGCGTCCTCGCGGACGCTATGTCCTGCAAGGTGACGCAGGAGCTGAACGGTCAGTACGAACTGGAGCTGCACTATCCGGTAGAGGGAATCCACTATGGAGAGATCGCGCTGCGCGCCATTCTCCGGGCTACCGTTGGCCCAGACGGCAAGCTGCAGCCCTTTAGGGTATATCGCATCGTGCCCGGCATGAACGGCACAGCGGCCATCTACGCGCGGCACATCGCCTATGATCTCGGCGGCTATGTGGCGTCTCCATTCACGGCAGCGGATGCACCATCCGCTGTGGCGGCTATTAAAAGCCACGCGATGCCGACAGACTTTCCCTTTGCGCTGACGACCGACAAGACCACCGTGGCCGCCATGGCCGTGACAGTCCCCTCCAGCGCGTGGGGGCTGCTGGGCGGCCAGCAGGGCAGCCTGCTGGACGTGTACGGCGGCGAGTACGAGTTTGACGAGTGGGCGGTGCGGCTGCTAACGCGGCGAGGAGCGGACCGCGGCGTGTCAGTGCGGTATGGGAAAAACCTCACCGATCTGACGCAGGACGCCAGCTGCGCCAACTGCTACACGGGTGCGGTGCCGTACTGGCGGGGCAACGCCGTCACGGCTGCGCCTGTGTACGCAGAGGGCGATTTTGGTTACACCAGGCTTATGCCGCTGGATCTATCCACGAACTTCGAGCAGCAGCCAACGCAGGCGCAGCTGCAGGCCGCAGCTGCCTCCTACATCAAGCGGAATCGCATCGGCGTCCCCGCGGTGAGCTGGGACGTGAAGCTGGCACTGTTGGCGCAGTCCTCTGGATACGAGGACGTGGCGTTCCTGGAGCAGATCTATCTGGGCGATACCGTGGGCGTCTACTTCCACCGCCTGGGTGTGGACGCCAAAGCGCGGGTGAACAAGATCGTCTGGGACTGCCTGCTGGAGCGCTACGACAGCGTGGCTCTTGGCAGCGTGAAGGCCAACATCGCGGCTACTATTGCCGGGCAGCAGAAGGAGATCGATGCCAAGCCGTCCGCCGCGCTGGTGGAGAAGATCTCCTCCAGCCTGACAGCGGCCCTCCTGGGGGCGAATGGCGGTTCCGTCCGTCTGCTGGACACGAACGGTGACGGAGAGCCGGATGAGCTCTATATCGCCGACGATCCGGATCCCACCAAGGCCAAGAAAGTCTGGCGGTTTAACTATGAAGGCTGGGCCGCCAGCAGCACCGGCTACAATGGCCCCTACACGATGGGCGCTACCATTGCCGGGGGCATCCAGGCGTGGATGATCACCGCCGCGAATTTGGTGGCCGGCACGATCTCCAGCGAACAGGGGAACTTCCTGATCAATCTGGATGGTGGCACCATCGACACCAGCGCCACCGGCGCGACCTACAAAAACTCCGACTACTCGCAGGCAGATCTGGATCGAATCAATCAGATCAACCTAAAGACTGTAACGCCGGCTCTGGCCGACTACGAGAAGCTGGATGTCAACGGCGACGGCGCGATCAGCATCACCGATGCTGTGCAGATCCAGCAGATCGTCAATGGAACGCGGACAGTGAACTTCACCACGCGGTGGCGGCTGCGCATCGATCCTGCCGACGGAAACAACCTCCTGAAGATCTATCGCGTCTACCACAATAACATCACCGGCGCGGATACCGAGAACATCGTCTTGTCTGCTGGATTTGCCAACGTGAAAGCGAACTCCGTGGAGGCCGTAAACTTGACGGCACAGAAAGCAATCGAGGCGGAAAACGCGAGCTTTAGTACGCTGAAAGTCGATAAGAAAGACTATCAGCCTTTCGAGAAGAAGCCCATCGGCTATGTCGTCTGCTGCACTGGCGGGAGCAACAATCAGGCGACCTGCTTCATTCCTGAAGGCACCTCTGGATCTTTCCAGTGCGCGTCGAATGACTGGTACTGCGCCTTCTCCTTTGATGGCAGTGGTGTGGCATCGAAAACAGGAGGAACGGGGTCTATCGATTCGGTGAAAACAGTTTACAACGGATAGGGAGGGATTTTTTTGAATATTAAACACTCGATCGGGCTGAACTTGTCCGCTTATGCAATCCCGTGTCGCCTGCACATGGTGCAGGGCGATAGCAACTCGCGGACGATCGTGGCCACGCTGTGGGACGGGGCGCAGCCATACAGCGTGCCGGATGGATCGTCTGTCATGGTCCGCTTCAGAAAACCGGACGGAACTGGCGGTCTTTATGATTCTTCCGAAGCTGGCGAGACTATTTCCTATGCCGGAAACGTCGTCACGGCCCCGGTGGCCACACAGATGCTGGCTGTGGCTGGAGACGTATTTGCAGAGATCGACATCTTCGGGAGCGGCTCCGGGACAGCGGCCGAGCGGCTGGCTACATTCCGCTTCGTCGTCGAGGTGGCGCCCTGCGTGCTCCCCGACGCGGAGATCATTTCCAGCGACTACTACAACGTTCTGGCGGCTAAGGTCGCGGAGGCGGTCGCGGCTGCCGATCAGGCAGAGCAAGCGAAAAGTGCTGCTGCAGCATCGGCGGCAGCGGCAGCAACAAGTGCCGCAGACGCTGCAACATCGGCTGAGGGTGCCGTCAAGTATAACGCACCTCAAACACTGACGGAGGCCCAGAAGCAACAGGCGCGGGACAACATCGGCGCGGAGGTATTCTACATCGACCTTGCGGGCGACTACCCCAATTATACCTGCCCGGTGGCGCTGGCCGACATCAATGCGGCGTATGAGGCGGGGAAGGTGCTGGAATGCCGGTGTAAGATGGGAATGTACACCGCAACGCTGCCGCTATTCATCCCAGTGCCTGAACTTGGCCGATGGATATTCTCCGGCTCCGGCGAACTGGCGGATATGGGCTTTCCGGCACAGACCTTTACGGTAGCTGTTACCGGTTTTGGTGTGCAGGCCAGCAACGCGAAGCTGGCGACGACGGAGGATAAGCTGCCGAACCCCAACGCGTTGACCATCACCAGCGGTAGCAACAGCGTCACCTACGACGGCAGCGCGCCGAAAAGCATCGATATCCCAGCAGGTGCAAAGGGCGACAAGGGAGATCCCGGTGCAAAGGGCGAGAAAGGCGATCCAGGTCTGCAAGGGCCTGCGGGAGCAGTATACAGCCCCAACCTGCTGCGAAACGGTACGTTTGCAGACGGCTGCATCGTGAACCAGCGGGGGAAGACGAGTTACGCGGGAACCGGCTACGGTGTGGATATGTGGTATACCACCGGCGCTACGCTGTCTGTGGACGTGACGGCGGAGGGCGTCAAGCTGTACAAGAACGCCGCCTCCGCCAACCCTGCATGGGCGCAGGCACTGGAAACGGACGCGGCGGTCGGGCAGACGGTAACGGTCTCTATGCTCTATAAGGGCAACGGAGAGGGCGCCTCGCTGCGCGTAGCACAGTCCGGCGGCATCGTGACGCTCTCCAATGTGTCCGACTGGACGCTGGTGCAAAATACGTTTACGCTCGAAAAGTGGAGCGTCGGCGCGTTGCAGGATCGCGCCATCGTGGCGATTCAGTGCTTCGAGAACATGGCGGCTAATCAGGGGCTGTACATCAAGGCCATCAAGCTGGAGCTGGGTGAGCAGCAGACGCTGGCACATCAGGAGAACGGCGCGTGGGTGCTGAACGAGCTGCCGGATTACGGCGGGGAGCTGCTGCGGTGTCAGCGGTACTATCAGGTCTACACAACGGCGGCGGCGCGTCCCGCCAAGGCACTGGACTGTCGTCCCGTTATGCGGACGGACCCCGTGCAGAGTACGGTGAGCGTGGGCGGTGCGACGCTGTACGCCAACAGCGCGGAGCTGTAAGGAGCGGCGGGATGGAGATATGGACGAATGTCGGCGTGCCGCTCATTGTGGCGCTGCTGACCTCCACCGCCCTGTGGGGCGTGGTGAGCAAGGTGATCCTCAAGCGGATGGAGCTGACGGCGAAACGATCCAAGGCCGACGAGGCGGAGCGGAAGATGCTGGTGGGACTGGCCCACGACCGCATCATCCACCTCGGCATGGTATACATCGAGCGGGGCTACGTCACGCAGGACGAGTACGAGAATTTGCAGGTGTACCTCTACGAGCCGTATGAAAAGATGGGCGGCAACGGCAGCGCACGGCGCGTCATGGAGGAAGTGCGGAAGCTGCCCATACGGTGAGGCATAAAATGGAACAGGCCGACAGGCCGGAAAGGAATTTGTTATGAAGCTGAACAACAAGGTATATGACATCCTCAAGTGGCTGGTCATCATCGTCATGCCCGCCGTGGCTACGCTGTACGCGGCGCTGGCGGGTGTGTGGGCGTGGCCTTATGCCGACGAGGTGGTGACCACCATCACCGCCGTGGACACGTTCCTCGGCGCGGTGCTGTGCATCTCTACGGCGCAGTACCACAAGGAGGCGAAGAACGATGGCTAAGCGGGTGTATCTGTCCCCCAGCGACCAGCGAAGCAACAGCTATGCGGTGGGCGGCACCACCGAGGCCATCCAGTGCGGGCGCATTGCCGAGGCTTGCAAGGCCGCTCTGGAGCGCTCCGGCGTGGAGGTGATGCTGGGGCAGTACGACACCATGCAGAATCGTGTGGCGGCGTCTAACCGCTTTGGGGCTGATCTGCACGTGCCTATCCACTCCAACGCCTGCAACGGCAAGGCCAGCGGTACGCATCTGTTCTGTTACAGCGGCGACCGGAACAGCGCCGGATACAAGGCGTGTCAGGCGGTGCTGGATGTGCTGGGGCCTGTGACGCCGGGTGCGCCGGATGTCATCCGGGCGTATCCCGCACTGTACGAGGTGAAGCACCCTGCCGCCACGACGGTGTATATCGAGACGGATTTTCACGACGTACCCCGTATCGCGCAGTGGATCATCGACAACACGGAGCTGCTGGGCGAGACCATCGCCAAGGGGCTGTGCAGCGCGCTTGGCGTACCCTTTGTGGAGAGCGCCAACGCGCCGGTGCCGGTGCCTGCACCTGCGGCGCAGGATGTGACCATCCCTATGCAGGTGCGGATGCTCAAGCGCGGCATGGAGGGCGCGGACGTGAAGACGCTGCAAGCGGCACTGATCGCCTACGGTTTTTCCTGCGGTGCTGCCGGTGCGGACGGCGACTTCGGCAGCGGCACGGAAGCGGCGCTGAAGAAGTTCCAGACCAAGTACGGCCTCGGTGCTGACGGTATCGCCGGGAAGGGGACTTGGGGCAAGCTGCTGGGGGTGTAACGTGAAAAAGATATCCCGCACCGAAACGGTGCGGGATATCTTTTTTGTTTATTTGTTCTTTTCGTACAGCACAGCCAGCCCATTCAGCAGCAGATCCTCGTTGAGCAGGATCTCGTGCTGGCAGATGGGGACGATACAGCGCGCCAGTCCGCCGGTGGCCACCACAGTGGCCTTCTGCCCCAGCTCGGCTTCCATGCGGTCGATCATGCCGTCCAGCAGCAGGGCGGTACCCAGAATGCTGCCGCTCTTCATGCAGTCCACCGTGTTGGTGCCGATGGCCTTGGGGGGCGCGTCCAGCGAAATGCTGGGAAGCAGCGACGTGTTGGACGCCAGCGCGGACAGCGAAAGCTGTACGCCGGGGATGATGGCGCCGCCGCGGAACGCGCCGTCAGCGTCCACCACCGTTACGGTGGTAGCGGTACCCATGTCGATGATGATCAGGGGCGGCTGGTAGATATCCAGCGCGCCGACAGCCGCCACCAGCAGGTCGCTGCCCAGTGTGGCGGGATCGTCGATCTGTACTGTCAGGTCGGAGCGGATGGTGCTGTCCGCCACGAGGGGGACAACGCCGGTCAGCATCTTTACCGCCGCGGACAGGGAGCGGGTCACCTGCGGCACGACCGAGGAGATGATGGAACCGTCAATGGCGTCCGGCGCGATGTGGGCGAACTCCAGCAGACGGCTCATGGTCACGGCATACTCCGCATCGGTGGTCACACGATTCGTGGCCATGCGGCAGAGATACCGAATAGTCCGGCCCTCCATGCAGCCCATGACGATATGGGTGTTTCCGATGTCCAGTGCAAGGAGCATGGTCGTTACCTCACTTTCCGTTCTGCACGGCGGTCTTGCGGGCAGCCAGCTTGCCGCGGCTGAACACCACGGCCTTGGCGATCACGGCACCAGTGAAGAAGCACACGATGGCCTCCACCAGACCGTTGATGCCTACAAAGGCGATGATGAACAGGAACGGGTTGGCGCTGCCCAGCGCCTCCACAAAGCCCTGAATGAAGTCGGTGCGGTAGAAGCCCAGGCACAGGGTGGACATAAACAGCGCGGTGTTGCTCAGTGCGCCGCACAGACCGGCAGCGCCGAAGGACCACAGATTGCTCTTGTCCAGCTTGCTCAGACCCTTGAACACCAGACCGCAGATCCAACCGGCCAGAATGCGGGTGGGGACGCAGACAAGGAAGGTGAGGAAGGGGTTGATGCCCATCAGCACCACACCAAAGCTGCTTTTGCCAAAGCACTCCCAGAAGCTGATCAGGCCGAACACACCGCCCAGCAGCGCACCGGCGGCGGCATCGCCGCAGGCCAGCAGACGATCATGGGCTTCCAGCGCCTGCACGGCGGCAGCGGCCAGACTGGTATCGCCTGCACCATATACGTCCGCGCCAAAGCTGCTGCGGAGGCTCTGGGCCGCCTTTTTCAGTCCCGTGGGCGTGTCCGCATGGACAGCCAGCAGCGTCTCTGCGCCCCGGCTCTTCCACTGGGCCTCAGCCCTCCATTGGGGCGCAAACAGCGCCACAGCGGCCGCCAGCCGCCCCTGCGGCGCACCGTACAGGCGCAGCACACAGCGGTCTCCTCTGCCAAATCCCATCAACCCCTCATTTTTGATTTTTACCGGACGAATGCCTCATCCAGTGCGGCCAGCGCTTCGTCGTCCGACTGCTGGGCTGCGGTGAGGGCCTGCGTCCCGGCAGGGACTTTGCCCTGTGCCAGACGCAGCGCCAGTTCCAGCGCGGTCTGTGCGGCGCGCCCGCGGACCCACGCACGGTCCGGGCGGGAGACGAACAGCTTTTTGACGTAGGCCGTCCCGCCCCGCGCAGCACCGACGTAGACGGTGCCCACCGGGCGGAGCTCGTCGCCGCCGGTAGGCCCGGCCAAGCCGGTCACGCTGACGGCGATATCCGCTCCGGCGGCCTCTGCGGCCCCCAGCGCCATCTGCGCCGCCACCGGGGCCGACACCACGTTGTACCGCGCGATGACCTCCGGCTCCACGCCCACCAGCTTCGCCTTCGCCTGCTCCCAATAGGTCACAAAGCCGTAGCCGAACACCTCGCTTGCACCGGACACGTTGGTGATGCGCTGGGCGATCATGCCGCCCGTGCAGCTCTCTGCTGTGGCAAGGGTCAGCCCCTTGCGCTGCAGGGTGTGCACCACCGTTTCTTCCAGCCCGGCCACATCCTCATCATACACCGCATCGCCCAGCAGATCGTAGAACTTTTTGGCATATGCGCGGCACATTTTTTCGCCGTCCTCGTCGGTGGCGGCACGGGCCGTGATGCGGATCTCGCACTCGCCGGTCTTGCAGTAGATGGCGGCGGTAGGGTTCGCATTCTCCAAAAGGTCTCGCACCTTATATTCCAAGTTGCTTTCGCCCCCCAGCACCCGCAGGGTGATGGAGTGCAGGGTGCAGTTCTGGCGTTCCAGCAGCATGGGGCGGATGCTCTCGGTCCACATGGCCTTCATCTCGGAGGGGACGCCCGGCATCAGGACGGCGCAGCGGCCATCCTGCTCGAACCACGCGCCGGGGGCGGTGCCGTGGTGGTTGACGATCTTCTTCCCGTGCACCGGCACCATGGCCTGTTTGCGGTTGTTGGGGGTGGTCTCCCGGCCGGAGCGGGCAAAGTATTCCTGAATGCCCGCCCACTCGGCTTCGTCCAGCTCCAGCGTATCGCCGAAGCACGCGGCCACCGTCTCTTTGGTCAGGTCGTCCGCCGTGGGGCCCAAGCCACCGGTAAACACCAGCAGGTCACACCGCGCCTTCGCCTCGTTGACGAACTCCGCCAAGCGGCCGTGGTTGTCGCCGATGGTGCTCTCCCGCTGGACCGTGATGCCCAGCGCCGCCAGCTCCCGGCTCAGGTACTGGGCGTTGGTGTTCAGGATGTTGCCGAGCAGCAGCTCGGTGCCCACACTGATGATCTCCGCCGTCATCTTCCTCACCCCTCAAACTCGATTTCGTCGGTGATCCGGATGCGGATGCGCTCGGTCTCCTCGGCGGCCTTGGCTTCCAGCTCGGTCAGACCGGGCATAGCCGCCTCGGCTTCGAGGATCTCGTCCAGCTCCGGGCGGATCTTCGGGTGCGGCGGGGTAAAGATGGTGCAGCAGTCCTCGTAGGGCAGGATGCTCGTCTCAAAGGTGCCGATGTGGCGGGACGTCTCGATGATCTCGGTCTTGTCCATGCCGATGAGCGGGCGCAGGATGGGCAGATCCTGCGCAGCATCGGTGCACTGCAGGGCCTTGACGGTCTGGCTGGCTACCTGAGCCAGACTCTCGCCGGTAACAAGGGCTTCGCAGCCCTGCTTTTTGGCAATGACGTTGGCAATGCGCATCATGCTGCGGCGCATGAGGACGGTGAAGAGAACGTCGGGCGCGTTATCGCGGATATACTCCTGAGGCTTGGTATACGGCACCACAAAGAGGTTGGTGCTGCCGGTATAGGGGGTGATGAGCTGGGCCAGAGCCTTAACTTTCAGTTTTGCGCGTTCAGAAGTATACGGAGGGGACGCAAAATGGATGTGGTCGAGGCCGAGGCCGCGCTTTGCCATCCGGTATGCCGCCACAGGGCTGTCGATGCCGCCGGAAAGACCGATGGTCATACGTTTGATGCCGCATTGCTGCAAAAATCTGGCGGTGCCGTAGCGTAGGGCGCGGTAAACGGATTCCGGCTCCTTTGGCAGCTCTGCCGGCGGACAGGTGGGAATGATGCGGTTCGCTTCTGTATCCCAGGTGAATTCTAAAAAGGTATCGGCATACATGGGCGCAGAGGTTACCAGACTGCCGTCACCGTTGTAGGCGGAAGTGCAGCCGTCATAGGTGAAGATGTTCTTGCCGTTGTTCTGAATGCCGACGTTGTTGCAGTAGATGAGCGGAATGCCTGCGGTGCGTGCCTGCGCACTGAAAAGGCGGTTGCGCTTACGGTTTTTGCCCAACGTGTAGGGGGAGCAGGAAAGGTTGCATAAAAGCTGTGCTCCGTTGGCTGCCAACGTTTGCGGTACGTTAAGGTGATAGTTTTCCGTCCAGCCGTCCTCGCACAGCATGACGCCGATACGCAGGCTTGTGCCTCGGATGACGATTTCCAAAGGCTGCAGTGCTTCACTGACGCTTGCACCTTCTTCGGCGCAGAGCTTCTGGAGGCTGTAAAAATGACGGCAGTCGTCAAATTCGCGGTAGTTGGGCAGCGAGTTCTTGATGAAGAAGCTGCGTCCCTGATAACCGCCGAGCAGCTTACCGTTTTGGCAGGCAAAGGCGGCGTTGTATTTGCGCACGCGTCCGTCCTCGTTGAGCTTGCCTGGTTCGGTGGCAACGCTGCCGAAGATAAGGCAGATATTTTTGGTGGCAGTGACGATCTTTTCGGCATAATAGGCGCAGTCATCCAAAAAGGTCTGCTGCTCCCAAATGTCGCCGATAAGATAACCCGGCAGTGCCATTTCGGGCAGAAGCAGGATATCGGCCTCAAGGCTGCGTGCTTTTTCAATAGCGTCAATAATTTTCTTATAGTTTACATCAGGACGGCCGGGAGTTATTTCCAGCTGTCCGCAGATAATTTTCAGCTTCAATTTATTGTCCTCACAATTTTATTTGCATTTTACATTACTATAGTGCTATTATAACAGAGATGAAGTAATTTCTCTAGCTTAGAGGGGGTTTTTCCTGATGAAACATAACAAAAAAACTAATGCAGCCCGCTGTCTGGACGAACTGAAGATAGAATACCGTATTATGGAATATCCGGTGGACGAGGAGCATCTGGATGCTGTGCATGTTGCCGCAGAGGTTGGCATGCCTGCATCACAGGTATTCAAAACACTGGTAGTACGCGGTGACAAGAACGGCATTATGTTTGCCGTAATTCCCGGTGACGGCGAGCTTGATTTAAAGGCGTTGGCCAGAGCCAGCGGCAATAAGCGTGCCGAGCTGGTGCATCTGAAGGAGGTATTGCCGCTGACAGGCTATATTCGCGGCGGCTGTTCACCCTTGGGCGCTAAAAAGAACTATCCTGTATATATGGATGAAACCAGCAATAACTGGCCGGAGATTGCAATCAGTGCTGGTCAGCGCGGTATGCAGATTATTGCGGCACCGGCTGATTTGCAGCGTGCTACGGCTGCAACGGTGGCACCGCTGATTTTTGCAGAGTAACTCTTGTTCCTTCCTATGAAATATGCTATTATAGTCTTGATAACCTATTTGCACAATTGTGTTTGAAAGAAATACGACTGTGCTGGCCTGAAGGCGTATTATTAACGCTGACGGCAGTATGATGTCAAAATTTAAAGAAGAAAGTAGGTTGAATATATGTTATATGTTAGTACAAGAGGGAAAACTGATTTGTTTTCCGCTGCACACGCGATAACCCGTGGCTTGGCAGCGGATGGAGGATTGTTTGTACCGCAGAATATTCCTGCGATGCGTATGGTTGATATAAAGGCGATGGAGCGCAAGCCTTATACGGAGCGTGCTGTTGATGTTCTGCTGCAGTATCTTACTGATTTCAGCGAGGACGAGCTGCGCGAATGTGTAAATGCTGCCTATGCGCCGGAAAAATTCGGTGATAATCCTGTGCCTTTGGTACAGGTAAATGATAACACCGGTGTGCTGGAGCTGTGGCATGGCCCGACGTCTGCTTTTAAGGATATGGCACTGCAGCTTTTGCCGCATCTTTTGACACGTTCGATGCAAAAGACCGGTGAAACGAATAAGGTTGTTATTCTGGTTGCTACCTCCGGTGATACTGGCAAGGCTGCTTTGGAAGGCTTTGCTGATGTTCCGGGTACGCAGATTATCGTTTTCTACCCCAGCGAGGGTGTGAGTGATATCCAGAAGCAGCAGATGATTACCCAGGCAGGCAAGAACGTGAAGGTTTTCGGTATTGAGGGTAACTTTGATGATGCTCAGCGCGGCGTGAAGGAAATCTTCGGTAATACTGCGCTCAGTGATGAGCTGGCGAAAAAGGGCTACACCTTCTCTTCTGCCAATTCTATTAACTGGGGCCGTCTGGTGCCGCAGATTGTTTACTACTTCAGCGCTTATGTAGATGCTGTGAAGGCAGGCAAGATTACTGCCGGTGATCCGATTAATTTTGTTGTTCCTACCGGCAACTTTGGTGATATTCTGGCAGGCTATTATGCTAAGCTGATGGGCTTACCGATTGACAGACTGCTTTGTGCATCCAACAGCAATAACGTGCTGACTGATTTTATAAATACCGGTGTTTATGATAGACGCCGTGAGTTCTTTAAAACTGTTTCTCCTTCTATGGATATTCTTGTTTCCAGTAATCTGGAGCGCCTGCTTTACAGTGTGACAGAGCATGATGCTGCGCGTGTGGCAGATTATATGAAGCGTTTGAATACCGAAGGTCATTACGAGATTGACAGCGATGATCTGAAGCAGATTCAAAGCCAGTTCTTCGGTGCCTGGGTTGATGAGCTGGAAACGAAGGAGGCTATCGGCCGTATTTATAATGATTACCATTATCTGATGGATACGCATACTGCCGTTGCCTGGCGTGCGATGGAAAAATATCGCTTCTTGACCAGTGATGAAACCTATACCGTGGTGCTGTCTACCGCAAGTCCGTATAAATTTGCCGACAGCGTGCTGGCAGCGCTTGATGATGCTCAGCCGCAGGGAAGCAATCCTTTTGAGCTGCTGCAGAAGCTGCATGTCGATACCGGCGCGGAGATTCCGCCACGTATGTTGGCGTTGGAGAATCTGCCTGTGTTGCATTCCGAGGTTATTCCTGCGGACAAGATGGAGTTGGCGGTTGTGAAGAACCTTGTGTAATTGTGGCTTGATGTGAAGAATATTTGCGTTGCAGGTATGTTTTCGCTATAATAAAACCGAAATTTAATATTTATATATGCAAGACTTAGTCTGCCGAACAGCGGACTAAGTCTTTGTCATAAAAGGAGGTATAAAGTGGACTCCAGGAGTGTACTTGAACAGGTGCGCAGCGGCAAGCTGTCGGTGGCTGAGGCGGAGAGTTATTTTAATCGCAAGGCGTATGAGAATTTAAATTATGCGCGTCTTGATACTTCGCGTGAGCAGCGTACCGGCTTTGCGGAGGTTGTTTATTGCAGCGGTAAGCCAGATGCGTATCTGGCGGATATTTTTGAGCGTCTTTTGGCGGAGCAGGGCGAGGTGTTCGGCACACGGGCGACGCCGGAGCAGTACGAGCTTGTGCGGCGACGTTTGCCTGATATTGTTTATGACCCGGTGGCGCGGACGCTGAAGCAGGAGCGCCCGGATAAGGTGCGCTGTGGCTGCGTTGTTGTTTGTACTGCGGGTACTGCTGATATTCCGGTGGCGGAGGAGGCGGCGCAGACGGCGGAGTTTTTCGGGACGCATGTGGAGAGGCTTTACGATGTTGGCGTGAGCGGGATTCACCGTCTTTTGGATAAGGTTGATTTGCTGCAGCAAGCAAATTGTGTAGTGACGGCTGCAGGTATGGAGGGTGCGCTGGCGAGTGTTATCGGCGGCCTTGTGCGTAATCCGGTGATTGCGGTGCCGACTTCTGTCGGATACGGTGCGAGCTTTCATGGGCTGAGTGCGCTGCTGACGATGATTAATTCCTGCGCTAACTGTGTTTCGGTTGTGAATATTGATAATGGATATGGCGCGGGGATTATTGCGACGCAGATTAACAGGCTGGCGTGCAAGTGAGATCCAACCCTTCCGTCTGCTCGCAAAGCTCGCATCCACCTCCCCTTTCAGGGGAGATATAAACTTTTATATGCTCCCTGCAAGGGAGCTGGCATCGCCGCAGGCGATGACTGAGGGTTGTCTTTAAATTTTTTTGAGGTAATAATATGCCAAAAGATACAGATTTAGAAATGCAGGCGGAAGCCAAGTTTGCTGTGCTGCAGCAGGAGCTGCGGCGTTTGGGCAGTGTGCTGGTTGCATTCAGCGGTGGCGTTGATTCGACGTTTTTGCTGCAGGCGGCGCATTTGACGTTGGGAGATAAGGCACTTGCGGTGACGGCGCGTTCGGGAGTTGTGCCTCAGCGTGATATAGCGGAGGCAGAGGAGTTCTGTCGGAAGCAGGGAATCCGTCATCTTTACTTTGATTTTGATGAGCTGCAGGTGCCGGGGTTTGCCGAAAATCCGCCGGACCGCTGCTATATATGCAAAAAAACGCTGTTCAGTAATTTCTTGCGCATTGCACAGGAAAACGGTGCTGTGCTTTGCGAAGGCTCGAATATGGATGATTTGGGCGATTACCGCCCCGGTCTGAGGGCTTTGGCGGAGCTGGATGTACAAAGTCCGTTGCGCGCTGCGCAGCTGCCGACTTGGGATAAGCCGTCATTTGCTTGTCTTGCTTCGCGCTTTGTTTACGGTGAGCGTATTACAGCGGAGAAGCTGGTGGCGGTGGATAAGGCGGAGCAGCTTTTGTGGGAGCTGGGCTTTAAGCAGTTCCGTGTGCGTGTGCATGGCAGCTTGGCGCGCGTTGAGCTGTTGCCCGAGCAGCTGGAGCTGGCAGTGGCGGAGCCGATGCGCAGTACGATTTACAAAGGATTGAAGGCTGCAGGCTTTGCTTATGTGGCACTTGATTTGCAGGGCTATCGTACAGGCAGCATGAATGAAACTTTAAAGCAGGATTAATTTGTACTTATAGCGAATTTTAGCATTAGCCTGTTACGAGTATGCAGGCTTTGGTTAGGAGGAAGATTATGAAAAGCTTATATTTGGAATGTAATGCCGGCATCAGCGGCGATATGCTGGTAGCAGCACTTTTGGATTTAGGCGCGGATAAGGAGGCGCTGGATAAGGCTCTGCAGAGTATTCCTGCAAAGGGTTTTGAGTATAAAATCAGCAGAGTGTCTAAAGCAGGCGTTGACTGCTGCGATTTTGATGTTATTTTGGACGAGGAGCATGCTAACCATGACCACGATATGGCCTTTTTGCATGGCAACGGCGATGCTGTAGTGCATAGCCATGAGCACGAACACGAACATCATCATGCCCATGACCATGAGCACGAGCATGAACATCATCATGACCACGACCATGAACATGAGCACCGCGGTCTGCAGGAGGTTATTGCGATTATTGATGCTACGGATATGAGTGCTGCAGCCAAGGAATTGGCGCTGAAGATTTTTGATATTATTGCGGATGCCGAGGCAAAGGCGCATGCAGTGGAGAAGAATGCAGTGCATTTTCATGAGGTTGGCGCGATTGATTCCATCGTTGATATTGTGGCGATTGCTGTGTGTGCCGACAGTCTTGGTGTTGAAAACGTAATTGTGCCGGAGCTGTGCGAGGGACGCGGTACTGTCCGCTGCCAGCATGGCGTGCTGCCGGTGCCTGTTCCGGCAACGGCAAATATTATGCAGCGCTTTGGCTTTAATGTACGCTTGCTGCCGGTGCAGGGCGAGTTCGTTACACCGACCGGTGCTGCTGCCGCTGCTGCGCTGATGACTACAGACGAGCTGCCGCAGAGCTTTAAGATTCTGGGCATCGGTCTGGGAGCAGGCAAGCGTCAGTATGAGCGTCCCAGCATTTTGCGTGCGCTGATGATTGAGGATAATACGCAAAAAAAAACTCTGTAAACAGTAACGCTTTGCAGACAGATTGCATCTGCCAATTGCAGTCTGATATTGATGACTGCAGCGGCGAGCTTTTGGGTTACACGCTGGAGCGACTACTGGAAGCAGGCGCGCTGGACGCGCATTACCAGCCGGTGTTTATGAAGAAGAGCCGTCCGGCGTGGGAGCTTACTGTTATCTGCCGCGAGGAGGACAGAGCGAAGCTGGAAGCGCTGATTTTTGCGGAAACGACAACAATCGGCATCCGTCGTGCGCGTCTGGAGCGCACTGTGCTGCCGCGCCGCAGGGACGTGGTGCACACTGCTTACGGTGATGTAGCGGTGAAGCGCTGCCTGCTGGACAGCGGCGAACGCTGTTATGTGGAATATGACAGCGCTACCAAACTGGCGCAGGAGCAGGGGGTGCCGCTGCAGGATATCTATCTGGCGGCACAGCTGACGCAAAAAAACATAAATTAGCCACAAAAGTGTGGTATAATATCTCCATAATACGTCAGAGAATGGAGAAAAAATGACTAATGTTTTCGATTTGATAGAAGAATTTTATACACAGGATGAAGAATGGAATTCGGTATTGCAGCAAGCCTGTGCTGAAGATTTCCTGCGCTATAAAACATGGCAGGGAGCCAAGGATGGCGAGCTGGTCAAGATTTGGGATTATATTACGGTTCTTTGTATTTACCTTGGCAATTCCGAGAACTTTCTCGGTGATATGTCGCGTGAGGATTTTATTGACTGCGTAGGCTGGTGCTGCCGCAATGTTTCCGGCTTCCCGGCAACGGAGAGCAACATCGCACATTTCCTGGATGTTATGCAGGAGTTTTATGCATATATGAAAAAGAAACGCATTATTACCCGTGATAACGCGCCTGCCGAAGCCAAAGCAAAGCTGCTGGTTGACGGAAAACTGCAGATTGTCGGCAAGGATGGCAGCTTTTTGCCTGGGCATGACCGTTACAATCTGTATTCTACACCGGATTTGCCGACGAAGGTGTATCTGAACATCGGCGAGAGAATGCAGAATTTGCTGGATGATGTGCAAAGCTACTATACGCAGAAGCGGTTCCGGCGTGATTTGGAGCGGGCCG
>OHDW01000159.1_pt1 | contig 16268 bp, 14 predicted proteins | sample 1567131 | NCBI WGS metagenome assembly OHDW01 (sample SAMEA3879508, study PRJEB24766) | human gut metagenome | biome: human-associated habitat; feature: feces | place: USA | collected 1985/1987
AACTTGAGCGATATTTTTTTTTGACATGTATATATAGCATCGCGGATACGCTTACTTTTGATTCTCTAGAATTGATTTTTATTTTGTAACAGCTTTTTACCGCTTGTACGATATTTGCATATTGGACGGCGGTCGCCGTCCGAATATCATCGAAGATACGTTCCATTCCTCCACGAAGGTTATAGAACACGACATTTTCTCTAGCGGAAGATCCATAGTCGTTAGTCAGGATACAACGGATTGAAAAATATTCCTCCGAAAGGAGTGAGTTTCTCAGATTTAATTTGTATCTTCGCCATGTCATATAAGAGTTATGCTTGTTTATTTTTTGCAACACTAAGATAAGTAATTCTTCGACATGTCAAAATCCTGGGCCGCTCGGCTCTGCCGCTTGACTTGTCCAAGAACTTTTTTTGCTCAGGCACTTAAAAGGTTTAATTTACAATAGTGTTGCGGAATTAAGGATGTACTTAAAATCCATCATTACAAAAAAGTCATTCTCTTAATGCAGGCTGGTAAAAATCAAAGAACAAACAATCGCCATGAGTGAATTAGTACCATACACAGAAGACCATCTTCGTATAAAAGATGTTCTTATCAAGGTTGCCAAAAGAAAATCAGTGATTAATTACACCGATCTTCTTAAGCAATCGGGTGTCCACCTCGATATGTCAAACCCTCACGACAGAGGGGTTCTCGGAAACCTTCTTGGGGATATCTCTTGGAACGAAGTCCAAGAAGGAAGACCGATGCTGTCAAGCGTTGCCCTCCATGCTGGAGATTTCAAGCAAGGAGGAGGTTTTTTTAACCTGGCAGAAGAGCTATATTCCATTTCGCTCCCTTCTGCAGATGCAGAACTGAAGTTTGGAATGGATGAGATGAACAAGACACACGAGTTCTGGTCTAAATAACAAACAATATCATGAATTGCGGTACATCCTCAATTCTACTTAGTGTATAGACAAAATCTCTCAACGCTTTGGTTCTTGTCAAACTTAAAGACTATAACGAAAAGTCAAGTATGTCTGACTATATGAAAGAATCTTTGAGAGGATCTGCAAAGACCCAGTCAAAGGCGAATTTCGGCATACCGGACTTTACTGTTGAAAAATATCATATACAAATTATTGTTGAGAATAAACTCAGCAACAATAAGCATGTGGCATGTAATAAAACAGACATAAAAAAATACTTCAAGAGCAATTGAAGAATTGGTTCGAAGTGTAAATCTTTGATTTCATTATGTATATGGTTCGATATACCGAAAATTTGTGACACGCAGTACAAGGTGAGAGGAATAGTAAGGATGTATATCTTTACAAGTTGGCAGAGCACTATGGCATTGACTATGAGCATAGTTGTATATCTTTCCTGAAGAGTGTTGCGTAAACTCTTCAGGAGGCAGCTTTGATGATGGAAGTTTATGGTTTCAACTATTGTGGGAAACTTGATGATTTCCGTATCTTGGTTGAGTGGTTCTGATGTCATAATGGCTCATATTTCAATCAAATGCCAAGGTTGAATTAAAGTACGGCATCTTTACTTACCGTACTTCCTAATTTTCTTCTACTTCTTCTTTATCTCATATCCGATTTTCTTGAACGCCTCAACGAAATCGTCGTACTTGGCTTTGCGTGCGTCGTAGACGATGGTGACCTTCTGGTCGTCCACTGAAGTTTCAATTTTCTTCGTACCCTTGACGAAGCGGATGTTGCTCTTTATCTTCTTCTCACAATTCTCGCAATGCATCTGCGGCTGTGTTGTTACTGTCAACGTGTCGGCGGTAGCGGCAAATGTCTTGCCGGCGATTACGAGCATAAATGCTGCTATTAAACTCTTCTTCATATTTTTCCTTTTTTCTTTAAAACGATTGTTATGTTTATAACTTCTCTAACTTGTATCTTATTCCGATGTAAGCCATCGCTCCAGTCACGGGTCCCCACACCTGTGTGGCGTCAAACGCTGAGGTCCACGGATGATGAGAATGGAGGATGGGATTATCAATCTTGTAGTTGGTGAGGTTCTCGCCTCCTACGTACAGACTGAACTTGCGAAATTCCCTCGTCACCTGAGCCTGCAACTGGAAGTAGGCGGGATAACGGCTGCGGTCGTACAGTTCGCCGTCACCGTTGAGCTGACCAGTTACGTCAAACTGCCAAAGCTCGAGGGGTGTCTTGTATGAGAGTGTGAGCAAACCCTTATAGCGTGAAGTGAGCGGCTTCTGGCGCAGCTCTCCGTCGTACGTACACTTCACGTCATTCAGTCGGAAGGCGGCTGTGGCTGTCATTCCGCTGAACAACGGATAGGTGGCGTCCACCTGGAAGGTGTGGCTATAGCTCTTGCCGTCAAGATTCTCGAACGAGAGCGTGTGGGCACCTTTAGCTCCGTCGAAGTTCATTATCGTCTGATTCAGGAAGTCGGTGTAATAATACTCTGCATTCAGCTCGAGCGTCTTTCCTGCCAACGGTATGTTCATGCTGACGGATGCTCCCATATTCCATGCCTCTTCCTGCTTCAGGTCGGACGAGACTGTCACGTCACGTCCACTTGCCAAAAGCGTCACGTTCTCTGCCAAAGCATGTGGCGAACGATAGCCCTTGCCTGCCGAAGCACGGAGCGTGATGATTTTCGATGGCGAATACTTGACGTGCAGACGGGGCGTGACGAAGCTGCCGTAACGGTCGGAATGGTCCCAACGCACGCCTGGCATGACGGTCAGCTTTTCGCCCAACTTATAGGTGTATTGCGCATACAGTCCGGGAGTGGTTTCGCCGGTTACCGAGGTTTCTGGGGTAGGCTTTGTGCCCAACGGATTGAAGCGTTCATCGTAACGGTCATAATTGAGCGATGCGCCTACGCTTATGTTATGGTTCGCCGTAACGTCAGTCTCGAACATCAGCTGTGCGTAAGCGTTTTTCTGAGTAACGTCATAACGGGTCAGTCCGAACTGGTTCTCGGCATCGTGCCACGATCCGTGGAGCATCAAAGCCACGGAGGTGTTGTGGTCGGCATTGAGCGTAAATCCGTTCTTCCATTGCATCTCGTAGCGGTTGGTCTTTACCGAAGTTGAATAGAGCGGTTCCGAAGAAAAAATGTCGGCATGCTTGCGGCTTTGTCCGCCTTCGCGTTCGTCATGCAAGCCGCGCAGCATCAGCTGGCTAATCCAGCGTGGCGACACATACGCCCATCGGTGCATGACGTTGTATTGTCGCAGCTTTGGCATATCCATGAAGCTGTCATCGTTGCCGTCATGGTCGGTCTGACGGTTCTCGAAGTGGAGCAAGGTGGAGGTGGAGAGACGGTCGGTCAGGTGTATGCTTCCGTCAAGATTCACTTCCGTCTTCAGCTCGCTGTCCTGATAGACGTTCGCCCTGAGTCCGTCTGTGCCTTGCGGCTTCAGAAACTCAATGTTTATCTGACCCGTGGTGCTCTCATATCCGTTTTTGACGCTGGACGCTCCCTTGCTCACCTGTATTGACTGCATCCAAGGGCCGGGCACGTAGCCGAGGCTGTAGGGCAGAGACGCGCCTCGCAGATTGGGTACGTTCTCCGTGAGCATCTGCACGTACGTGCCGCTCAGTCCGAGCAGCTTTATCTGCTTGGCGCCGGTGGCAGCGTCGCTGTAGCTGACATCCACCGAAGGATTAGTGACGAACGACTCACCCAGATTGCAGCAAGCAGCACGTATGAGCTGTCCCTGTCCGATAATGTCCGCATTGTCCACGCGGTATTTCGACTTGATGCCGTTAGTGGCTTTCACAACCACGTCCTTCAGCTCGTGTGTGGCGGCAATGCTGTCAGTCTGCGCAGCCATTCCCTGCGACACAAACATATATCCCAGCACAACTATCATTGTTTTTCCCATATTCACTTAATTATTATAACCTTCTCAAAAAATTATTCTTTATATAATTTATCCTGTCACTCTCCCTACAAAGCATCAAGGGAGATTCTTTCATGATGTCCGAGTTCGCGAAATTCCTTTGGCGTCATGCCCGTCACTTGCTTGAACTGTGAGGAGAGATACGCCGGCGAACTGTAACCAAGCCTGTAAGCTATCTCGCTTGTGGAAAGCTGGCTGTAACATAGCAGTTCCTTCACGTACTCGATACGATGGATGATGGCGAAGCGCTCGATGGTTATGCCCTTCACTTCGGAGAACAGCTTGCTCAGCGCACTATAGTCTTTCGATAACTGGCGTGACAGACATTCGGACAGCTTGGGACGCTCTTCCTCCATGCGCACCCACTTCAATACAGCGACGCGTATCTGCTCCACCAGCTGCGAACGCGGGTCGTCGAGCAGTTCGAAGCCTATTTCCTGCAACTTTTCAGCCAAGCACTGGCGTTCTTCGTCAGACAGACTCTCCTCCGTCTCCACTTCGCCCAAAGTGACAGACTTCACCGTAAAACCTTCTGACACCAGTATTGACTTGACCGCTGAGATGCAGCGTGGACATACCATGTTCTTAACCAATAGTCTCATAGGCGATTATATATATTTCTTGATACAGTTTTTATTTTTGTGCAAAGATATATCTTTTCAGATAATTATTTATACAATATTAGGGATAAAACTTATGGGAACGATTGCGTAAATTGGGAACGATTGCGGTAACGTTCCCATAAAACTACGTGACGCCTGGTTTTGAGACGTGCTTTATATAACATAAATTTGCAAGCGTAAACAATATACATTAAACCTAAATCTTGCAAATGAAGCAATTCACCACTTCACTCATTGCCTCGGCATTATGCCTGACGGCATCAGCTCAAATCCACCTTACAGCAGACCTGCAGAACAACCACCTGTGGCGCGGCATGGAGGTGGCGGACGGATGCGTGGTTCTTACCGACCTCGGCTATACGTTCGCAAAGGGACACGTGACGCTCGGTCTGTGGGGCGGCACCAACACGCAGGGCACATACAAGGAGCTAAACCATTACGTCACATTTCGGGGCGCCGGCTTCGAGTTCTGCGCAATGGACACATACAACTTCTCGCCCGGTGCCACATACAACAACCGACAGTACTTTAACTATTCGGCACACGAGACGGGACGATTCCTCAACTGTACGCTTAATTATCGCTTCCAGCAGCCAAAATTCCCATTGCTGCTGAGCTGGTCGACCATCCTGTTCGGACGCGACCGGTCGGCTGACAACAAGAATCAGAAATACACGTCCTTCGTGTATGCCGAATATCCCATCTATCGTAAGGACGGATGGACGGTGGACGCTGGCGTAGGCGGCGCTTTCGCCCTTAACGAAGCTGGCGAGAAGCAACACTTCTACGGCAACACGGCGGGCATCGTACACACGCAGCTGAAGGTCAGCCACGACCTGAAGATTGGTTCGTACACACTGCCCGTACATGCTATGGGACTTTGGAACCCCCAGTCGCAGAAGGCTTACTTCCAAATCGGAGCACAGATCATCAACTTGTAATACATAGATTATATATAATAAAAATCCAAAGACATTATGAACATCAAAGATTTCACAACCGGTGTACAGCACATCGGCATCCCCACCAACAACATCGAGGAGACCATCAACTTCTATCAGACTCTTGGTTTCACCACTGCTCTTCGCACCATCAACGGCACGGAGGAGGTGGCGTTCCTCCAGCTTCACAATCTCGTTATAGAGACTTATCAGAACCGTCAGGCTGCCATGGCATACGGCGCCATCGACCACATCGCCATCGACGTAAAGAACATCTACGAGCTTTTTAAGGTTGTGCAGCGTGCCGGACTGAAAATGCTCGACACCAAGGTGAACGGACTGCCGTTCTGGGAAAACGGCGTGAAGTTCTTCACCATCGAAGGACCAAACAAGGAGAAGATAGAGTTCTGCGAGAAGCTTTAACAAGTTGAGATTTTAGAATTGGGAGTTGAGAGTTATGATTAGCATACTACTCTCAACTCCCAATTTTCAATTCTCAACTTTTATATACAAAAAAAGTCTCTGACAAGCTGTACGACCAGTTTGTCAGAGACTTGAATGACGTTGTCATGTAATGTTATTTTTATTTTCTGTATCCTCTCAGTCCGTACCACAATATCACGAACTCGCATACGAGCGACACTGTCCACGTGAACTGCCACGAACCAATCCAGTCTGCCAATATTCCCTGAAGCACCGGGAACACGGCTCCACCGAAAACGCCCATCATGAATACGCCAGATGCACGCGATGTGTATTCGCCGAGTCCGTCAACGGCAAGCGTGAATATGCAGCTCCACATTACGGAATGGAAGAGTCCTACGGCGGCAAGGAGCCAAAGGTTCTCGGTAAGCATTGCGGCTATCATGAGCACTATTGCTCCGAGCGTAACGGTGAGGAGCATAGGACGAGGCTTGACGTTCTTCATTGATGCCGACACCATTCGTCCTATCAGGAATCCTCCCCAGTAAATGGTGGCAAGCAAGGCTGGCGACAAGGCTGCATTGCCGGATGTCAGTTCCATTGCATGCAGGTTGATATTGTTGCCGATGCTGACCTCCGTACCGACATAGAAGAAGATGGTGATGACACCATACTTAAGATTGCGGAACGACCATACGCTCTTTGTTTCTTTAACGGAATCAGAAGCTGCAGAGTCTGCCAAAGCCGATCGTGTGCCTTCAATGTCAGGCAATGCAAGTCGGCGCGTGGTCATTGTCGTGACGACGATGCAGACGGTCATGAGTATGAACGGAAGGGTAAGCTGCGACGCCGTTACGCTGTCGAGCGGCACACCGGCGAACATGATGCCCGTAACGAAGAGCGGGGCAATGGTGGTGCCGAACGAGTTGACGGCGCACGTGAAGTTCATGCGCTGCACAGCACTGGTGCCCGGCAACGGATAAGCAGCAATATAAGGATTGATGACCACCTGAAGCATTGCGGCTGCCGTACCCATAAGGAACGATCCCATGAGAAATACGAAATAGCCGAACGGCACGAAGTCGCCATTCACCACCACGCCCTGATCGGGTACGTACTCTGCACAAAATGCAGAGGCTGTATAAAACACCAGTCCTTCTATCATCACCACAAGCGAACGAATCAGCGTGCGCTTATAGCCAATAAGATTGAGCATTAGTCCTGTGCGTGAGCTGTTGATCAGATAGCCGAGGAAGAAGGCGAAGGAGATGAAGGTGGTCAGCGAGTTGCGCATCGTGACGGCATCGGAAAGAAACGCCACCTTGAGCGGTCCCTGACATTGTCCGTTGACGGTGGTCAGGAATCCTACGATGAAATATATGAATGTGAGCAGCAGAAACGGTCCTGCTGTCTTAAGGCTAAAGGCTTTCATTTTGTTATTAGGTTTTGAATTGAGAGTTGTTTTAGTTGAGAATTGAGAGTTGAAAGTTGAGAGTTATGATATGCTTTAACATTAAACGTTTAGCTTGGTTATCATAACTCTCAATTCCTAACTCTCAGTTCTCAACTAAAGATTACAGTATTTCCTCAAGAGTCTTCATTGCTCCCTTGCTCTTGATGCTTTCCACCATTCTCAAGTAAGGCTTCGTGAAGTTGTCTGCTGCACGCAGGTCTGTGCTGCGGAACGGAGAGAGAGCGAGGAAGTCGAGCGGTTCGTCGCTTGCGATGAGCTGCTGGTCGTCAGCAGTGAGCCACGGGTCAGCCACCTCAAACTGCTCGCCGTTGTCGTCAGTATGATACTTCAGATAATGACGGTAGGCAGCGAAGAGATAAGCCACGCGGATGAGGTCCTTATCGTCTCTTACCATCTTCTCGAGGTTTGGCATTACGTAGACCGGGAACTTTGAAGCGCCGTCGAAGCAGAGGCGTGCCACCTGATCACTCACAGTGCGATTGCCGAAGCGCTCGCAGAGAGTCTGCTTGTAGAGTTCAAGGTCGGTGTCCTTCGGAGCCGGCACGTAAGGAGTGATGTCAATATCCATAAACTGACGCACGAACTTGGCAATGCGCTCGTCATGCATGGCAGCGTCCACCTTGCGGTAGCCATAGAGGAATGAAGGATAAGAGAGCAGCGTGTGTGAGGCGTTGAGCAAAGAGAGCTTCATATTCTCGAAGGCTGTCACGTCGTCGGTCATCTGTGCGCCGACGTTCTCCCATGCCGGACGACCTGCAGCGAAGTTGTCCTCCACCACCCACTGTATGAAGTCTTCGCAATATACAGGAGCCTGGTCGTCGGTACCGTTCTCTTCATTGAGACGCTTGATGTCCTCGGGACGTGTAGCCGGAGTGATGCGGTCAACCATTGAGTTGGGGAATGTCACGTTCTTCTCCATCCATGCTGCCAGTTCCTTGTCCTGAGCCTCTACGAACGACATGAAAGCACGGCGAGCCGTATTGCCGTTGTGCTGGAGATTATCGCAAGAGAGGATGGTGATAGGACCTGCGCCGGAAGCCTTGCGACGACGGAGTCCTTCTGCCACATAGCCGAATGCTGTCTGCGGATCGCGTGGACATTCAAGGTCGTGAGCCACTTGCGGAGTGTCAAGCATGAATTCGCCTGTCTGACGTGATATGTTATATCCACCCTCGGTTATGGTGAGTGTGATGATGCGGATGTCAGGGTCAGCAATCTTGTTGAGAATGGCGTTCTTCTCCTCTACGCCCCAGTAAAGCTCTACAAGAGCGCCGAGACGATAAACCTCGTTCTTGCCGTCACGTCCGCAAACGGTCAGCGTATACTCGCCGTTCTGTGCCTTAAGCGCCTTATAGAGAGGCTCGTCTCTCTCCAGAATCATTGCTCCACAGATGCCCCAAGCATTCTGCGTCGGGTCTTCGAGGAGTTGGCTTGTCATATATTCGAGGTGTGCACGATGGAAGTTGCCTACGCCGAAGTGAAGGATGCCTGCCTTGACCGAATTGCGGTCAAAAGAATACGAGTTGACTACTTTTGTTGCCATAATCTTTTTAAGTTTTTTAGTTATTATTTCTGTTATCGATTTCTCTTTTCAATTGCAAAATTAAACCGCAAAAAGATTATGGCAAAGAAAAAAAATAAAGCAAGTTTTGGGAACGTTGCCGCAAACGTTCCCAAAATCTGCAAACGTTTTAAATCAATATTGTAGCAGATGTCTCTGTTCTCCGCTACAGCCTATTCCCCAGTGGATGCCCTGCACTTCATTTCTGTACGGAGCACTATCTTCCGGTTCTCAACCTCCGGATTGCGCACCTTCTCAAGCACCAGTTCCGCTGCACGTTGTCCCATCTCCGTGAGTGGCGGTTCCACGGTGGTGAGCTTCGGATATACAATCGTAGACAGTTCCGTGCCGGAGAATCCTGCCACAGCCACATCCTCTGGTATGCGACGTCCAAGTTCGCGCAGCCGATTCATGGCTCCGATGGCAAGCGTGTCGGTGAAGGCATACACGGCGTCAAACTCGATGCCTCTACGCTCAAGGTCGTCAACAGCTGCTGCACCATCGGCAAAGGTCATGCCCGTCTTGACGACAAGCTGCGGATCGTATACATGGAATTTCTCCATCGCCTCGCGGTAGCCACGTTCGCGCTCCACCGCATTATAGACATCATCGGGACCATACAGATAAGCAATGCGGCGTCTACCGAGACGTATGAGATGTTCAGCCATGAAATAAGAGTCGTTATTGTCGTCCACCATCACCTGGGGCATATCGTCCAGTCCGTGTGGTATGCGGTCGTAGAAGACAATGGCCATGCCAGCGGCTGCCAGACGGCGATAAACATCAACGTTCTGCCTGTAGCTGCAAAGACTGACAATCAGACCGTCCACCATAAACTCCTCCATCATCTGCAGACTCTCACGCTCACGCAGCGGACTCTCATCCGACTCGGCTATCATCACCTTCTGATTGTTCTTATAGAGTACGCTCTGAATGCCAGCCACTACCTGTGAAGCATAAGGCGTATGCATCTCAGGCACAATCACGCCGATGGTGTTGGTGCGGCCCATCTTGAGGTTCATCGCCACTGGATTGCGGCGATAACCGAGACGCTCCGCCTCGCGCAGCACAGCCTCACGGGTTTCGCGCCTTATGTTCTTGTCGTCGGTAAGGGCACGCGACACTGTGGAAACCGAAATGCAGAGCGATCGGGCTATATCTTTTATTGTTACATGTTTCATTGCCGGTAGAAAAAGATAGGTTTCGTATTATGATACTGTATTAACTGCAAAAGTAACATTTATTTCAAAGAAAATTAGTAACTTTGTAGAGGAATTTAGGATAACACATATAATATGTATTGCAAACGTTTGCGGACTTTGGGAACGTTACCGCAATCGTTTTCATAAAAATACAAAAACTCAAGTAGTATTGTCTGCTCAAAAATGGCTAACTTAGCCGTCACAATGAGCAACCAAAAACCTTTATTATAAAATATGAGCATCAATATCCAGAGAAATCAGAAGAAAAGAGTAGTTATTGTTGGTGGAGGACTTGGCGGACTGCGCCTTGCAGAAGACCTTTATGGGTCGGGCATGCAGGTGGTGCTGATCGACAAGAACAACTTCCATCAGTTTCCACCGCTTATCTATCAGATAGCGTCGGCAGGTATCGACCCAAGTAGCATCTCTTTCCCCTTCCGTCAGATTTTCCGCAAACGTAAGGACTTTTATTTCCGCATGGCGGAGGCACGTATGGTGGACACGGAGAAGAAGATTCTGCAAACTTCCATCGGAAAGATTGACTATGACTATCTGGTACTGGCAGCAGGTGCTACTACCAACTTCTTCGGCAACAAGAACATCGAGGAATGGGCTATACCGATGAAGACCGTGCCTGAGGCGATGGGACTTCGCAATGCCTTGCTCTCAAACTTCGAGCGAGCGCTGACTTGCGCCACTGAAGAGGAACGTCAGGAACTGCTCAACGTAGTAATCGTTGGCGGCGGTGCCACTGGTGTGGAGATTGCCGGAGCATTGTCGGAGATGAAGCGCTACGTCATTCCCTATGACTATCCCGACATGGACTCGTCATTGATGCACATTTACCTCATAGAAGCCGGCGACCGACTGCTTGCCGGCATGTCGCAAGACTCATCCAAGAAAGCTTACGACTTCCTTAAGAGCATGGGCGTGGACATCCAGTTCGGCAAGATGGTGACTGACTATCGCGACCATAAGGTAATCATGAAGGACGGCACGGAGATTCCTACACGTACATTCCTTTGGGTGTCGGGTATCAGAGCCAATGCCATGCCTGGTATCAGCGAAGATCATTTAGGACGTGGATTCCGATTCAAGGTAGACCAATTCAATCGTATTCCGGGACTGAACGACGTGTTTGCCATCGGCGACCAGTGTCTTCAGACCACTGACCCTGCCTATCCTAACGGACATCCGCAGGTGGCTCAGGTGGCTATACAGCAGGCAAAGAACCTTGCCAAGAACATCAAGCGAATAAACGAAGGACATGCTGACGACAACAGCCTTACTCCGTTCAAATACAACAACCTCGGATCGATGGCAACCATCGGTCGTAACAAGGCTGTTGTAGAGATTGGCAAGTTCCATAGCCAGGGCTTCTTCGCATGGATTCTGTGGCTCGTTGTTCACCTTCGCTCCATCCTCGGCGTGAAGAACAAGATGATGGTGCTGCTCAACTGGCTCTGGAAATACGTCAGCTATAACGACTCCATCCGCATGATTACCTACGCCACCAAGCCGCGTGAGGTGATGGAGCGCATGGAACGCGAACAGACCACGCACCTCGGAGAGGACCTTATGGAATAAATGCGTCAGGCATTATAATATACAATAACAGCCACGATATATGGATTAAAGACATATACCGTGGCTGTATTCTTTTACTGCTATACCAACTGTATCTGCTGCTTAGAGTTTCACTTTCACGATGAGCTTGCGAATCTTGCCCTCGCCTATCACCGGTGCATGCGGATCCTCAGGCCAGACTATCATGAACTGACCGGGACGAAGCTTTACGTAAGCGGATGCAGGCTCGGTGTAAAGAGCGCAGTCTGCTTCTGCGTCATAGGGCTTTGTGAGGTTGGAGCAGTCTTCTATCGGCTTCCAGCCTATTGTCTCCTCACCCTCAAGGAGGATGTGGATGTCAATATACTGATGGTGCACCTCGAGCACCTGCTGCTCTGCCGCTACACACTCAGGATTGACGTTATTGATGAACAGTCGGTCGCCGTCAAGCTCTATGCGGCCACAAGGCTCGTTGAGAAGGTCATGACTCTTAACATAGTCGAAGACTGTCTTGAACAACGGGTGGAGCGACTCGATGCGAGCGCTCTGTCTGAGATCTGATACTATCATAACAATAAAGTATTTAGTTTATAATATTCTTATTTCTCTTATTCGCACAACGTAGCTGAGAACATCCATTTCACGAGACGGGTCTCCTTGGACGTAAACTTGCCGACGGGCAACTTCAGCACAATCTTGTTCCAACCCTTCTGGAGCTTTATCTCCACTGGCGGTCGCGAAACGCAGTTCTCGTTACGCAAGGGCAGTTCGTTGCTGCGCTCTGTATTGGTGTTCTCCCATACCGGCGGCATTATCTCCTCGCCGTTTATCCATGCACGGCTACCCTTATAGTCCCATGTTCCCTGGCGCGGCGGAAGGTCGCTTTCCGAACGGCTGTAGTTATAGAACTCAAGGCTCAGCTTGGCTGTACGTGCCTTCTTAGAGTAAACCCAGCGTGTGGCGTAAGCCGTATGGTTCTCCTCAGGATTGGCGTAGAAACCGGGGACGAGAGTTCCCCACACGTGGCGCAGATAAATGCCGTTGCCGGTTACAGTACCAGAGCCGTACGTCTTGCCTTCATACTCATAAGAGGTGCGGTCTGCCTTAGGACCTCCGTCAGCGGAAAGATGTTCCTCAGGAGGGAAAGATCGGGCCAGGTTGCCTTCGTTCGGGAATGCATCGGTGATACGCCACTGTGCATCAGTCTGACGACAGTAAGAGAAAGGTTCTCCCTTCAGCGTGTGGTCTTTATGCCACAGCATACGGTTCTCAAATTCGGCAAAGGCAGCCTTTTGCTCAGGCTCATCGTTCCAAAGGAGCGTGCCCTTTCCGTTGAAGTAACAGGTGCCCCCGCCTCGCCAAGCTCTCTCGGCAAGCGTAAGCATATAGGGATAGAAATTGTTTTCGTCAAGCAGCTGTCGGGTGTTGTCAATGTAGCGGTCGTTCCAGAACGCCACGATGCAGCCAGCAATGTCGTCATTACCCTTTGGCTGATCGAGAATCCTACTGTTGAAGAGTGCCACAAGGTCAGCGTAATTGTCGAAGTGGTTGGCATAATGGAAGCGGCAGTCAATGGCAGGGATGCCCGGTTGAGCCTTGCCACGATAGCTCCAAAGCTGCGTCATGTCTATCTCGCCCTTCTCATAGTGCCATCCGGGATTCCATGAGATGGCCTTCTTTCCTTTAGAACGGACGAAAGCCACCATCTCAGGCACAAAAGTAGAGTCGGTGAACTGCACCTCGTCCGTACCTATATGAATGTAGGGCACGTCCAGAGCGTCACACGCTTCAGCCAACAAATCCTTCATTATGCGCTTGCCCTCCTCAGTCTGCATGCCGAAACCGAAGGTGCGCTCGAAAGCTGCACTATGACCCGGCATGTCTATCTCGGGGATAAGCAATACATAATGCTTGCGACAGAACTCCGCCAGCTGACGCGCCTCCTCAAGCGTGTAATATCTTCCCTTGTCACGCTCCATATTCTCCGGAGCATTGAGCATCGGATAAAGCTTGCTCTCCAGACGCCAAGCCTGGTTTTCGGTAAGATGCCAATGAAAGACGTTTATCTTGAAACGGCTCAATAGCTCAATCTCCTTCTTAAGTTCGTCCATCGGTATGAAGCTCCGTCCGATGTCGTGCATGAAGCCACGTACACGGAATGCAGGCCAGTCGGTTATGTCACAGACGGGAACGTACTTCCTGCCTTTACGTTCGATTGTAAGCTGCTCCAGCGTCTGCTTGGCACGGAACAGTCCGGCATCACCGGTAGCGTAAATGTTAACATTATGCTTGTCAACAACCAATCGATATGCCTCGTCCTGCGACTCAGCACCTTCCACTCGGTCCACCTTCGTAAAGCATACATCGCCGTCTGTCCTGACATACTTGTCCGTCATGCTCACCTTCTGAGGCATGGGCAGCAATGGTGGCACATCTGCACACGCATGTATACAGAATAAAAGGCACAGCGCTATTGCTGCAACAAGACTTCTTATTCTTGTCATTCTGATTGTATACATTGTTATATTCTTATTCTAATGCTATTGTTCGTCAGGCCACTTGCAAGGAACATCTGTTCCCTTCATCAACGGACGCTGTGCATCCATCTCGCGCAGACGCTTCCCCAATAGTGCAGAAAGCGTCTGCACCAATTTTGGTTCATGCTCTGCCATGTCGTTCTCTTCGCCTATATCGTTGGGAATATTGTAGAGTTCCTTTCTGCGAGATGCGTAATCATAGATAAGCTTCCAGTCGCCATGACGTATGGCGCACTTGAGATTTATACCCGGACCACTACCGTCCCAGACATTCGGAAAGTTCCATATAATATCCCGTCCTGAGACAGAAGCCGATTTTTCTCCTTTTATAAGAGGAACAATATCCACGCCATCCACCTTCTGAGGAATATCGTATTTTCTTATGCCAGCCATATCGAGAATGGTAGGATAAAGGTCTTCTATCATTATCGGGCAGTCATTGCGCGTTCCCTCAGCAGCCACGCTGTTCCACTTGACAATAAACGGCACTCTTACTCCACCCTCATACACCGAACCTTTTCCGCTCTTAAGAGGAGCATTCTGCGTATATAATGGTCCTTCACGCCATTCCTCAGAGGAGGCAAGTCCACCGTTGTCGCTGAGAAACACCACGATGGTGTTCTTCTCCTCGTCATTCTTCTCAAGCCAGTCCATTATATCACCCAGACTCTTGTCCATTCCCTCCACCAACGAAGCGTAGGCTGCATCCTTGTCAGAAAGGCCATGACGTACATATTTCGGGAAGAAACGCATATCCTTGTCTATAGGAATATGAACCGCATAATGCGACATATATAGATAGAATGGTTGGCCATAACGCTTTGCCTTATCAAGGCACTTGATGGCTTCACGCGTGAGAGCCTCAGTAGCAAAGGTTCCGGTTCCCCAATATTCCTCAAGGTCAGGAATTGAATTAAGAGCATAGGGTTTGCCATCCTTAGTATGACCATAATTCAGTTCGCTTAAGTAAGTGGCAAGACCACCAGCTGCCGTACCCGTTACGTTCACCTCAAAGCCGAAATGCAGAGGATTCTCACCGGGCGTATCAATGGCTCCCCAATGTGCCTTACCGCAATGGATGGTATGATAACCATTGTCCTTCAATAACTGCACGAAGCTCTTTGCCACAGCCGTACGGGGACAGGTAGCCACCTGTGCAATACCATTGCAGTTCCACTCTGGCAAATCCACCACCTCACTCTTATTGTCCGTTGTCTTATCACGCTGCAAAGTCCAATTGGTAACACGATGACGAGCCATATTCATGCCTGTCATCAAGCTACAGCGGGAAGGCGAGCTGACCGGACAAGCATAAGCCTGCGTAAACATCATACCTTGTCTTGCAAGGCGTTCCATGTTCGGTGTATCATACATTCGGTTATAAGGAGTGGTCTGTGTCCAGAAAGGCAAAGAAGTATCCTGCCATCCCATATCATCAACCATAAAGATAATGATATTCGGACGGACAATCTCAGCTTTTGCCGAAACAAGGGAACCTCCCAAACACGAAACCGCCAATGACGAAACAACAAGGTTCTTATTCATTATAATAATAAAAAAATCGTAGTAGATCAGTTTTTATATATAATGCAAAGTTAAGAAATAATCGGCGGAAAAGGGAAACTTATATATAAAATATGTAAACAAGTCAAAGAACGCTTGCTCCTGATCAGACCGAGCTAACCAAAAACGGTTGCAAAGATACAATCTGGCACAAGCGTTGTCAAGAGTGAAACACAAAAAAAGGTCTCCAAAGTCGTTTGACTCTGAAGACCTAAAGTAAAAGAAGGCAGCCACCTACTCTCCCGCATTGCATTGCAGTACCATCGGCGCAAACGGGTTTAACTTCTCTGTTCGGAATGGGAAGAGGTGGGACACCGCCGCAATAACCGCCTAATGTTCGTTCGCTACGCTCACTCACAATTTTGAATTTTGAGTTTTGAATTCTTAGCGTGCGTATAAGATAGACACGTTGATATAGCAAAAACTGTTGTTAAGTTGTACAACAACTGAAAGCACGACTACTTGTGAAGAAAGTCTCGGGCAATTAGTACTGCT
>OHDW01000160.1_pt1 | contig 16238 bp, 5 predicted proteins | sample 1567131 | NCBI WGS metagenome assembly OHDW01 (sample SAMEA3879508, study PRJEB24766) | human gut metagenome | biome: human-associated habitat; feature: feces | place: USA | collected 1985/1987
GAACGTGCCGATGATGCAGTCCTCAAGACCCTTGCCGTCCACGCTTCCGTTCCATGTCAGGCTGCCTTGGATGTCAGTCTCCACGGGTTGGAAGTAAAGGTCGATGAGGTGCGGATAGACCAGCGGACGCTTGCTTCTCTCCGTAGGCAGATACACGGTGCTGATGTCCATGTTGGCAGGGTCGTTGTTCCAGTCGATGGAGTCGGCAAGGTTAAGCTCCTTCGAGTGGTCGTCCACGTCGCCGTTAAGCTTCTGGAACATGTTCATGTAGTCGTTGTCCTCTGACGTAACGAACATGGCGTCGCCGTTGCAACCCATAAACACGCCACCGATGCGGACATGGCTGCCTATGTTGACGTTCACGTCGCCGACCATCTCGTCCGAAACCCCTGTGCTGTTTTCCTCGTCGGGTGCCAATACCTTCTGCACGGTAGCCGAATTGCCGCCGCCATACACGTTGCCGTCAATGTGGATGGTGTCCGTGGCGGATCCGATGATGTCGATGCTCACCCTGTTGGTAAGCGGACGCCACGAATTGATGTTCACAATCTTAACCGCATCGGTGGCTGCTCCAAGCGAAGGCATTGTGCTTCGCATCGGCACAGTATATACAAGGGGTACGGTCTCTGACTTGGGGTCGTCGGGATTGAGCGGATAATACTCGTTGACGGTCACCTTCTTGTTGCCGTTGAGGTCGTTGGCGTACAGATAATTGCCGTTGCCGGCACCGTAAACGTCGCCATAGATGTGGCCGCCGAATATTTGGATGTTGGTGCCCTTGCCACCGTTGTCCTTGAAGTAGCCGTCCTTGTTGAGCACCACGTTCACGTATCCAGACACGTCGTTGCCGCCGTAAATGTTGCCGTGGATGTAGATGTCCGAATTGTTTAACGTAGCCGTCGCGTCGGGCTTATTGGTGCCTATGCGCACCGTGGTGCCCTTAAGCACGTCGCCCATAAATCCGCCGCCGAAGACGTCATGGCAGTCCACAGCCTTAATCTCCACGTCCGTGGAGCGTACGGAGCTGTACGAGCCACCACCGAACATACGACGGCAGAACACGCCGCCGCCACCCATGATGTGGGCGTCGCCGCAGACCTTGCCCGAATAGCCGCCACCCATGATGTCCATAACCGAATAGCCGCTAAGGAAGTGCTTGTATTCTTCACCCTCTACGACGCCCATGCCGCTGTGGTTGCTTCCGCGACTCCCCATATCCACGTTGACGTAAGTATCGCCTACGACGATGGCGCTGTCGCCATAGCCGCCGCCGAAGACGCAGAAGTGGGGCGATCCCACCTTCTCGTAAATCTCTCTCCACTCGTTGCTCTCGAAGAAGTTTTTGTCGTTTTTTCCCGATATCAGCTCGGTGTAGTTATGGAGCAGACCCTTCGTCATGGTGAGGTGCGTGTTGCCACCCACCTTACATGCCACGTTGCCGCCGGCGTAGATGTTATGATTGATCTTAAACTTCAGCTTCTCGTGGTCGTACTGCGGAGAGTAAGTCACGCCGTCGATGATGCTGGCAGGTTCCCATGAGCGGGTACGTGGTCGCCAGTACGAATGGATAAGGGCTTCGCCGCCGAGGATGAACACGTTGGTGTTGCCCGTTACGTCGGCTGACGTGGTGGTGAGCACGCTCTTGCCCTCCACGTCGGCGGTGCTGGAGCTGCCTAAGCCTCCTCCATAGATGCCATGTCCGATGGAACCGTAATAGAGTGTCATGAGAGTGTTGCCATAGACGGTGCCGTTCTGACAGCCACCGTAGATGCGCTCCGTGAAATAGGAATAGACATCCCTGTTGTTATCGTCCGCAGGATGGGCCATGTTGGCATCGTCCGAGGGCGAGAGATATTGCTTCTTCTTGTCGTCCCAGTAAGGATAGTGCATGACGGGACGGTCAATGATGAGGCAGGTGTTGCCGTAGATGCCGCCCAATGTCTTATAGTCTGCACACTCCGAGGCGATACGTCCCTTGCCTCCTGCGAACACGCCGTCCAAGATAGCGCCGCCACGGATGTTGACCAGGGTGGTGCGATTGGAGGAATTGATGTAGTTGTCACGTGAGAACGTGGCTGAGTCTGCCTTAACGTATCCGACGTTAGCCACGTCGCCACCGCCATACACGCTGCCGAGCACCAACGTACGGTCAATGCGGCTGTTCGTGTTCTTGTAAGTGAACATTTTGCCGTAAATATGCACCTCCGTATTCTCCACGCGAGCCATATTGGGGAAGTCGACGTAAGCGCCGTTCTTCCATGCCGACTCTACGCCGGCTCCGCCTCCATAGATGTTGCCTTCGATGGTGCCAGCCTTGACGAAAACCTTGGACTTGCCCTCCACCTTACCGAAGTCGTAGGCGCTGCCGTCGGTATAGTCGCCGTAAGGAAGGGCGCCTAATCCGGCTCCGTAGATGTCATGCGCTGTGAGTTGACAGTCGGTCTCAACGTAGGTGTCGCCGCTGACATAGCCGGCAAAGCCACCGCCGTTTATCTGAAGCAATGTCAGTCCGCTTGCGCCTGTCATCCATGCCAGACGGCTGGCGTGATAGCGTCTGAACGTGTTAGGGTCGTCGTCGCTGCCGTCATAGCTGCCGTAATAGAGCATCTTTTCTTCCTTCGACACTTTCTTGAAGTCATCAAGCATGGAAAACTCCAGATTCAGATATGTCTGAAAGTCCTTGTTCTGACAGATATAGCGATACTTGATGCCGTCTATGGTCAGAACGCCACTGTCGTCAACCTTTGTTCCGGGCTGTGCATAAACCTCCGTCTTGCCTACTTCTGTATTGGCGCCATATCCTGCGCCGAACACTGAGAACTGCGGGCGTGAGGCATCCGAACAGCATAAGTACCAGCACATGCCTTGAAGCGAAGTGATGTCGAACAAGCTTATGGTCTTTCCCTTTGAGTCCTTAAGGTCTTCAAGGGGCGAATGATTGACGATGACCACGGCCTTGCCAGTGTTGTTGTCTCCCGTCGTGCCCACCTTGCAGGCACGGTTGCCGCCGCCGAAGATGTTATGGTGGTTGGCGAACATGCGTCTGTCCAAATCGAAGAAGAGACTCGTGTTCTTGTCGTTCCTGATTCGGTTTATTACCTCTTTGGTTGCAGTATCGGTGATGCTGTCAAGCGATTGGGCAGCAACCATTGTAAGGACGAGACGCATAAACTCTTCTTTGTTGTTGCATACGCGTTTGCTGTCAGCGTCTGCCGAGGTCCATGTGGTGATGTTGCCTTTCTGGTCTGCCTTGCGGTTCCATATCCATGTGCCGCCGTCCATCTGCACCTTCGTGTTGCCGAGGATGTTGGCGTAGGTGCCATTGTCGTCTGTGTCCTTGCGTCCGAGCACCTCGTCAGCAGGATTCTGCACGTTCTCCACACGCACGTTGCCATATCCGCCGCCGAAGACGCTGTTGCCGAGCATGCCGCCCTCGACGTGTACGAGCGTATTGCCGTCAACCGTGCCGTAAGCACAGCCGCCGTAGACGTTGTTCCATACGTAGGGCACGATGTTGTCCTTGTCAGTATAGTTGCCGGGCTTGCTGTCGGTGATGTGTACGAGCGTATTGCCGTTGATGCGTCCTACATTATAATAATGGTCAGCCTCTGCTTTCGTCAGACCCTTGCCGCCACCATACACCTCGCCGAAGACGGTGCCGCCACAGATGTTGACGAACGAACGATAGCCCTTAGCCTCGTAGCTTACGAAGGTGCCGTCGGTCTGATTGAGAGTTGTGATGCTGCGAAGCGAGTCGGTAGAGTAATATGTGGAAGGCTTAGCAGAGACGTACTCGCCCACGTTGGCATTGTCGCCACCGCCATACACATTGCCGTAAATCTTGGCATCGTCAGAGATTTCCACCTTGGTGGTGCCAATGACGCGAGCCACATTGACGAAGTGGTCGGAAGAATGAGTCGTGGGTTTCAGACCGGCGCCACCGCCAAACACGTCGCCGTGTATGCGTGCGCCGCACAAATACACCTCCGTCTTGCCGCCAATCTGTCCCGTGGTGTTGTCCTTGGTGGACGCAGGGTCGCCGAAACCACCGCCGAACACACGATGGACGAATGTCTTGCCGTTCACCGTCACCTTGGTGCTGTCAGCCACCGTACCTGCATAACCGCCTCCCAAAACGCCCCATACTGTAAAGTTAGGAATGCCCATAGAGTTGTCGAAAACCGGCAATATAGTTGTTGTGCTTCGTTCGATGTGAGTGCTTACTTCGTTCGATGTGAGTGTGTGTATCGTTCGATGTGAGTGTGTGTATCGTTCGGAGTGAGTCGCGAAAGTGCCACTTTCGGAAATCTTAGGCGGCGCCATCTGATAATTATCGTCCACCTCCGTGTCGTATTTGCCGTAGTCGCCGTCTACGTTGACGGTAACATCGGTGCTTCCGACCTTCGTCAGCTGACCGTAACCGCCGCCGAATACGCTGAAGTGAGGATTGTCGTTGTCCGTATAAGCCTTCTTCCATTCGTCTGTCGTGAGCAGGTCGTAGGGAGTAGTTCCCTTCTGTACGAGAACGGTGGCTTTTCCTGCGACGTTGCAGGCAAGGTTGCCTCCGCCGTAGATGTTATGAGGATTGAGGAACTTGCCGTCGGCAAAGAACTCGTCTTTCTTGTATATGGCTCCCTCAATGGAAGGCTCGTCCTGGGGGTCCTTGATGTCAGAGTCCCAGACGTAGAAGAGGTTTTTGTCTGCCGACCACTTGCGGTTCCATATCACATTGATTGAGAACTCGTTATTCTCATTGTGTCCGCCCTCGCCGCTCATACTGCCTTCGTCCTGCGCCAGCATCACGTTGGTGTTGCCGAGAACGTCGGCGGAGGTGATGGTGTCGGCTGTGATGTTGCCGTTGCCGCCGCCGAAAATCTGACCAGCCATGTTGCCCGCATAGATGCTGACGTAGGTGTCGGCGCTGACCTGAGCTAAATTGCCGCCACCGAAAATGTCGCCATACACGTAAGGTGCCTGTTCGGCTGATCCGATGAGGCTGACGTTGGCATTGCCTATGACCAAGCCCACTGAGTCAGGACGCTGCGTCATATTGTCGTTCGCGGCGAATGTCTGTGTAGAAGGACGAAGACGACGACCGTTGCCTCCTGCGAATACGGAGCCGCGGATGTCAGCATTGTTGCCGATGACGACGTTGGTGGCATCGCCGCCGCGGTTCTCCACCACAGCCATGTCGCCGCCACCGTATACATTTTTAAAGAATACGCCGCCCTGTATGTTCACGTCAGACTTGCCATAGATGCGAGCCATGCGTGAGAGGGTCTCCACGTTGGACTTGTCAAGCTGCTTGGCGTCTGCCACGCCGTAGCCGCCGCCGAAGACGGGGCAATGGAAGATGCCGCCATTAATGGTCAGCTTCACGTTGCCGTAGGTCTTGCCCAGTTCATTATACTTATAGTTGCCGTTGTTGCTGTTGCCGCCGTAAGCGTTAGTGGAGAAGAAATAGTCGGTGCCGCGTCCGCCAGCGAACACACCCTTCTCGCAATAAAACTCGCCGCCGTTGATGGTCAGAGATGTCACGACGTCCGTTTTATTGCCGTTGCCATACACGTTGCCGCCGTACTGGCTCGGTGTGGCTTGCTGCTTGGTCCACAGACTCTTGCTCATAAAGCCGCTACCGCCGCCGTAGATGCCGTCGATGGGAGCGGAAGCGTAACCGAACTCGCCGCCATTGATGACAATGACGGAACGTGTGTCCGTAGGACTTACCTCGGTGAAGTCCTGAGTGTCAGTGTTGTAGCAATGATAGCTTACCAGACGGTCCTTGGCTGTGGCGTACGGTCCGTAGAGCATCACGTCGCGGCGGTCGTTCCAGTAAGGAATGCGATCGTCGGGCGTGTGGGTGTCGGCAGCGTCGTCGCCATATCCGATGCCGTTCATACCGCCCGCACCGGCTCCGAAGATGCCGCAGAGAATGTTGTCCTTCTTGTCGTTCTTCTCAGGTAGAATCTGGAAGGTGCCGCCGTTGATGGTGACGGTGCTGATGCCGTAGAAGGGATTGTTGACAACCACTTTGCCCGTATGTCCACGACCGGTACTGCCACCGTAAAGCTCGGTTATGATGATACGCTTGTCGGTGTATTCGTCCTTGTTGTTTTCGGATGACGAAGGGTCGAGCGTGATGTTGGCTCTTCCCATAAACGTATTGCAAGGTACGTTGTATGTCTTGTCATCGTAAGGCAGAGTCAGTTCGGTCTGAGCACCTAATGTGCCGTTGACAACACGAGCCACCTTGCCGCTTCTGATGATGATGTCGACGTCGGCATACATGGCACCCTCGTGGTTGCCGGCAAGGATGACGCCGGCGTCATAGTCGTTGACGCTCAGCCTCTTTGTGCTGTCGTTCATCGTCACCATACGTTCCTCGTTATGGAGGTCGTTCCATGTACGGTCAATGTCGATGTCGATGGTACACTTTATGGGTTGTTGGGGTGTACCCATAATGCCGTTCTGCTTGGCTGGCGCACCGTCTACTTTGGTGACCGACTGACGACCTCCGGCACTGATACAGGAATAGAATCCGGACTTGACGCTGATGCTGAATCCCTCCTTGCCATGAGGCATGGAAGCTTTATAGGCTGCGATGCTGTCCGGATTGTTGAGCGGATAGAAGCGACCGTCGTTGTTGATGCCGCCGAAGATGTGCAGGGCGTTGGTTACGGCGCCGTCGATGGTGCCGTAGTCGGGTGAGTTATGGCTGAATCCCGTCATGCGGATGCCCTCATCCATGAGGATGTTGTTATACTGGCAGTAGATGATTTTATAGTTGTCGCCGCCGTTCATGGCGAAGGTGAGATTCTCGAAGCGGGTGTCTCCCCAGATGGGCAGACCTCTTGACGCTCCCTTTATTTCTATCTTGCCTTCGTAGTCCTTGTCCCACTTGCCCGTGATGGTGGTATTGCGGAAGAGCTGAGGATTGTTGAGCTTTGCATTTGCCCAGTCATCGTACGTAAGAAGGCTCTCGCCCTGATAGTTTTTAGTTAGGCAGAAACCGTTTTGGGTGTCAGTAGAAGAACTGGTACCCATAAGGACGATGGTGTTCTCGTCCCACGAACCTTTGGCTGACAGCTTGCTGTAGGCTCCCTTCCATGTAAGCATAGGCTCGTTGGGAGTGTAGCCCCAAGAGTCGTCCGCAAGATTGTCTGTTCCTTTGGCGTATGTCTTGCCGTCAGATGTGGTTACACCGGCGGGGCAGAGATAAACCACCACCGAAACATTCACGTATTTCTCAAGCAATACCGATGAGCCGCTCTTTACCGTAACCTTACAGTAATACTTGCGTCCTTTGGAACTGTCCGTAGGGCGTGTTACGATGTTCTGCGAAGTGGGAATGGAGGTAAGACGCTCCGTACCGTTATACCATTCGTAGGTGATGTCGAGACCAAGCTCGTCGTTGGAGAGACCTTCCTCGGAGTCGTTGGTGACGTTGACGGTGAAGTCACTCTTGCTTGTCGTAAGACTTGCCGAAAGCGTGATGGGGTTGACGATGACTGTGTTGGTGGTGGAGTTGCCGTCGGTGGCATACACAGACTGTGCGTATGTCTGACGTTGTAGGGTGAAGGGATTGAGCTTGTCGGTATTTACCTTCACCGGATCGGCATTGCCGTGCGAGACATACCAGTCGTAACCGTCTTTCATGGCATTGCCCTCCTTGTCAACGACGGTGAGCACGTCCTCCTTGCCACGCTCCATCTTCAGAGCTATGGAGCTGAAAGCGAAACTATTGGACGTAGCAGAGTAAGCCCAAGGCTTGCGGTCGAGCTTATTGTCGTTGATGTAAGCGTTGGCTATTTCGGTGAAGGTCTTGAAGAACGTCTTGCCCGTTGTGGGGTCGGTGTCGGTGGGTTCATGCTCCGTTCCGTCGTTGTAGTTGGTAGAGCCTGATACGGCATTGGCAGGAGAGTAATATAATGTAGCCTTATTGGATGCTGGAAAACTCTTCTGGTACGAGCTGCCATAGAAAGCAATGACGCTTCCCTTGATGTTGCTGCCGTTTGTTATGATGCCCGGACCATGCACATAGATGTTGGTGGGGAGAATGGTGTAAGAGTTGGTCGAGAAGCTGGTGGCACAACCAATACCGCCAGATATGGTTACCGCTTTCTTGCATGTGGCGTTCTTGTGCATATTCATGCTTACATCGGTGGAAATGTTGAAGATGCGGTGATAACCGCCGTTGATGTAGCCCACGATACCGCCTATACGGTATACGCTGTTAGCGTCATACGCTTCCTCGTTGTCCGTAACCTTTGAGTTGCGTATGATGATGTTGCTTATCTCGGCGTTCTTGGTAAGGTCGGCGGCTACGACGCCAAGCTTTATGGTACCGGTGCCCACGGGGCGATAATCCTTCGTCTTCTCCACGCAGGCTTTCTCGATTACCAGGTTGGTGACGCAGGCGAAGCCAGCTTCGTTGGCAGCTGGTCCTGCAAGACGTGAGAAGAGACCCCATGAAGCCTCCTGACCGTCAGCATTGGTCCAGCAGATGTGCATGTTGCTTATCTTATGGCCGTCGCCGTCAAACTTGCCGGCAAAGAAATTAGGTGTCTTTGGATTCCATGAGCCGATAGGAGTCCACAACGCCTTGCTAAGGTCGATGTCCTTAGTAAGCTTGAAGTATTTGCCGGAGAAAGACACGCCGTTGTTGACGTCGTGTGCAAGCTTAGCCAGCTGCATGTCGTTGCTGATAAGGTACGGCTTGTCCTTAGAGCCGTCGCCTGACTCATAGCTCTCGGCATAGTAAGGCTTGCCGTCATACACGTTGCCATACACTTTAGGCTCGGCATCGGCTGTGGTGTCCTGCTGCGCCAACACCATCTGGGCGCAGACAAGCAGGAGGGTAAGTAAGAAGAAAAGTTTACGATATATGCAGTTTGAGGGATATACGCTCATATTCAAGTCTTTAAATTGAAGTTTAACTGTTTGCTATGTCCTAAATCAGTCTATCAGCAGATGTCCCGTATAGGCATCCTGGTCTGCCAGCACATACAGATAGCGCGGCTGTATGAGGATGCGGATGGGGTTTATCATTGCTGTCTTGCCCGTTGTGAGGTTGCCGAAGTTTTCCTTGTTAAGGGTTATCACTGAGGTGGCGTTCTTTCGTGTCACCACCGTCGTGCCGTCCTCGGCTATCAGCTCCACGTCGTACGTCACTTTTATTTTGGGAGTGAAGTCAGCGTCGGGGATGGTGAAGAAGTCAGATCCCCATTGCGTATAGCCCTCAGAGGTGACGATGGCAGTCTGCGTGGCATCGTCGTATGCCTCGCTGTCGTAGCCCTTGTAGGGGATGGGCGTATCGACGAACTCTGCGCGATGCACTTCAGACCATCCTATGTCTGAAGCGTTCCAGCTGTTAGAGGCGTTGTTCCACGTATAAGATCGTGTGATGGTGCACGAGGTGGCGAGATTGCCAGAGAGCGTAACGCTATGGATGCGGAAATGTCGGATGGCGTTCATCTTAGCGTCGAGTCTGAATGACAGGCTGTAGCCGGTAAGGGTCTGGTCGAACTTCAGATTTATGACGCGGTCTTCATTCTCCGTGGTTATCGCTCCCTTGCTGATGGGGAGAGCGCAGATGATGGGTGCTGCCTTCGTGTCAAAGATTACGGGCGATGTGGCGTTCTCCATGGAGAAAGGGAAGGAGAGAATGCCGGTGCCGTTGAGAGTCCTTTTCAGCGTTGCCCCTTCTGTATGAGGCATGTATGCAAAGAAGTTGAATGAGGACGCGTTGGGATAATCAGCCCATCGCTTCTGCGTCGTCGTAGGCCAACTCTGCGTGGAAGCATTGTACGTGGCAGTCTCGTTGCGGAAGATGGGTTCGGCGGCTTCGTTGTCCTGATAGCCGAAAACACCCATCGTTGCAGGATGGCGCTCAGGACTGTATGCTTCGTAGGGATTGGTGCGGGTGAGAATCTTCTGCGACTGTGCGGAGAAGGTGATGTAGCCGTAGCTGTCGGCATGCTGAATGGGCATGTCGGAAGAATCGCAAGCACTGAGACTTGCGAGGGAGATAATAGCTGCTATGGAACTTAGATGCTTCATGCTTGTTATTATATATATGTTTTTACCATTCCTGCGTGCCGTTGCCGTTGTTCTTGATTTCGGCGCCGGGGAGCCATTGCTCCACTTGCAGGTCGGCGAAGGTGATGTTGTCGCCAACGTCAGACAACTTGAAGATGTAGGTGTATTTGTAGCCTGCCTTCCACTGCATATACTGCGCTGGAACAGTGGCAGACACTTTCTTGCCGCTGATGTTGGCGGTTATGGTGTAAGCGCCCTGCTCGTAGGGGATGTTGGCGAGAGGCGGCACGTAATACCATTTCTGGTAGAGGGTGGGGTCTTTGAGGATGTGGACAGCGTCCGACGGCTCCTCGTAGGGGACGGTGAGGAGAATCTTACCAGTGGCATCGGTTGATGAGGGCGCCATCGTGATGACGGGCAGCTGGCTTGACGGTATGCCGGTGAGGGGATAGGTGGCGGTGATGGTGCCACGGAGAGGGGTGTCTGCCTTGGATGCGTCGTCATGGAAGCGGCTGTCGCTGAACTGTATGTTCCTCATAGTGACGCTCTTCGTGCCGTTGGGATAAGTAAAGCGGAAGCGCACCTTGGCGATAATGGGGGCGAAGGTGAGCGTCACGCATGATCCGTAAGCGGGCGATGAGGCTGATGTGCCGTTGGAGGATGGGGTGGCAAGCCAGAGACGGCTGGTGTATGGGGACGATGTGGCTGTGGCAGCATCGGAATATTCAAAGGGAAAGGAGAGGCTGACGTTGGGGTCAGCGGTGGATGGGGCGGTGACGGTGACGTCAGAACGGAAGGGACTGTAAGCGAAGAAGCGATAGCTTGTGGCTGAATGGTCCCAGTATTTTATAGTTTGCGGTATGGAGAGCATCGGGTTTTCGATGCCCACGTATTCCCAGTCGGCAGTGTTGGAGGCGGTGTTGCCCGCGCTGCCCTGAGTGAAAATGACCTTATAGCCGTCCATCACAATCTGTGATGACGACAAGTCGGAAACGTCTGATACGGTCTTATATCCCCAGACGCGGAACGAAGTGAAGAGTGTTTCGAGGCCGTTGCCGGCACCTCGTGTTGTCTGCTCATCCTGCCATTTGCTGTTATTGCTGCTAAAGGCAATGCTCGTTGTTGGCGCGTCAGGATTGGGCACGACAGGGTCGTCCTGCGCCGATGGTGAGCAGGAGAAGCAAAGGCATAATGAAAAGCAAAGCAACAAAGAAAGAATGCGTGATGAAAGCATGACTTCTTGTGGTTATTAAAAATGCAATGTCGAGGGTGCGTCAATATCTTGGATTGATGCACCCTCGGCGATTAAGGGATAATGAAGAGGTGGGGCAAAAGAAAAGATAGAGCAAAACCAATGATTAGTAAAGCAAACTGTAGGAGTTGTGGGCATTCCTGCCCGCAACATTGCAGTTAGATACTTAGTCGGTTATGGCTGCTTGCAGTGCTGCGGGCAGGAATGCCCGCAGCTCCTACAATTAGTCCTATATCTCAAACTCTTTAGTTTTGACTTCCTCTTATTTAGTTGTGTTACTAACTGTAACAATCTTGTAGATCTTGGTGTAAACACCAGTCCAAGGTGTCTTTCCATTGTACTCGATGACGTATTTACCAGCCTCAATGCTTGGAACCTTCAATGCTGTTGCAGGAGAAAGTTTGATTGTATGTCCGTCTCCGTCCTCAGCAGGAACTGTTTCCTCAAATGAGTATTTATCCGTGGCAACTACCGTGTATTTATCTGTCTTGGTGTTAGCAATCCAGTTTGCAACAAGTGCCTCAGATAGTTTTGTGTCAGCTGCATCTGTCAACTTGTAAACCTTAGTATTGTCAGCATTGAGTGTAACAGTCTTCTTGTCCTTGTCAACAACTGTTGCATAGAGGTCTGAGCCATTCTCGTAGTCTGCCTTATCGTGCTGGTAAACTCCATCCTTAACAGCGAAAGTTGTGATAGTAGACTCGCCCATTGCAGAGATAAACTCAGCATTGCCATCTCCTGTTTCAACTACGCTTGCGTCGAATGTGATAGGATAGAGACCTGCGGGATCTTTATCATCACCAGTGCTACCATTGGTGTTGTCACTAATCTTGAAGATGTATGTATATGCGTAGTTAGGTCTCCAGCAGAGATACTTAGCAGGGATAGTTGCTGTGGCACCCTTTACATGAATCTGCTCTCCTGAATTGTCAAGAGAAGTAAGAGTGTAGTCAACCTTAAGGTTCAGAGTCTTGTCATTGTCAGCCTGCGGCATGAACAATGTGTACTTACCACCATTTGTGTCGTATGTAGGAGTGGTGATAACGGTAGAAAGCTTTGTACCAGCCTTTAATGTAGTCTTGTCACCGATCTCAAAGACTTTCTTTTGGGCACCCTCTCCGGTTTTATTAGGCAACATCTTTGGCTGATTCTCTAACTGAACTTCTGCTTCAGTGTTGTTATAGTAAACAACTTTGTAAGTTACACCTGTTGCTGATGTAACAAGCGGAGTGTTTTTTGCGTCAGCTGTGAACCTTTCAGTAGCCTCTGTTGTCTGTGTTGACTCGCCATCTTTAGTGTAATAGAACTTGTCGATAGAAACGCTATAACCAGGAACGATCTCGTACATAGCTACACGTACCTTAGTAAGTGCGTTGCGGAAGGTGAAGTTAACTTCGCCACCATATACGTCATGCTTAGCATGCTCAGCATCTTTTGACTTATTGATGACCTTGCGGTCAGCGAAGTAAAGCTGATCCCAGTTTGCACCATCCTTAAGAGTTACCTCATAACCCTTTGTATAGACAGTACCTTCTGCGTCTGCGTCTTCCAAAGTCTTCTTAATGATTACCTTTCCATCTTTTACATCATCAGGATTTGCTGTTGCGGCATAGAATGTATAGGCATCAGCGCTATAGTCCCAATACTTGATGGTCTGAGCTTCATCAACCTTAGGTGTTACATGTTCACGATAAAGGGAGTTGTCAATACCTACATACTCCCAACCTGCTGTATTTGACTGTGTTTTGTTGGCAGTACCCTCTTTGTAGGTAAGACGGTAGTTAGTGTAAACAGCCTGATCGTTATTGACTGTTTTGTCCTCTGCTGCATTATGCTTTGTACCGTAAACCCAGAAACCATTATTCTGCAAATCCCCTATTTTGTAAGTGGAATTTGAAGTAGCACGTGTTGTCTTTGTTGTACCTCCTCCGAAGTTAATCACTGAGTTAGTAGCATTTTGTCCGTTTCCTGAGTTCTCACCCAAGAAGTCGTCGCTTGAGCAGCTGGCGAGCGCCAATACTGAAGCGGCATAAAGAAAATACTTGTTCATAATCTTTAAATAAATAATAGTTTGTATTGTTTTGTTTATTAAAATCTTGAATACATATATATGTTGTTACATATCAAATTCCCATTGCTTCTCCTCGAAGTCTTCCACTACGGCATCAAAGCCGGAACCACCAGATCGGTTAGGGATGGGTACTTTGTCCATGTCAAGCTCCACGGTTATGACGCCACCACGATAGAGTCGGCGTACTTGGTCGGTGACATCGAAGACAATTGTGGAGTCCTTACCGTTATAGAACTGCATCTTCACGTCCACGTAGTGTCGGTTGTTGAGGTCAGCCTCTGCCACCTTCTCCAACGACTCAAGGTAAGAACGTGTGTCGAGCTTGTAGGGATTGAGCTTTGGCATGCCGAAGGTCAGCGCCTTGCCACCTATCACGTCCACCGTCTCGCCCTTCTTGTCCGTCACGTCCTGCTTCATTCGCATGTAGAAGTTGACGGTGATGGCGTCCGTTCCGGTCACGCCCGTATTGACATTGACGGAACGAGCCATACCGCTGAGGTTGGCGTTGCCGTCGATGGAGGTAACCTTCCTGCCGTTGCGGTTGTTATGATGGAGAATCACTTGCACTAAATAAATATAAGTTAGGGGCTGGAGTTGTGTTTCGAGCGTACGTACCCAGCAGTTGCGCTCCTCATCAAATATGAATCCTTCCAGATTCTTGTTGATGTCGATGCCCTTTTCGTAACTGGAGAAGAGTTCCTCGGGCTGATAGAACGAGTGGGTAAAGTGTGGCGCGTTATACGAAGACGGATTCATGGTCTGTCCTGTGTATGCCGTGACATAGTCGTACGTGGAAGTCTCGTCAATGCGCACACTCTGCACGCCGTCGGGAGTGTCGATGTAGTTCCATGCAAGGATATCCCAAAAGCCGAAGTCGTACTTGGCGTAGATGGAGTTGCCGCTGATGGTGTGCTTGTAAGGAGAGCGGTGGGTGCCGTACTGTGTGCTGCCGGTGAAATAGCGTCGCACCTCGAAGGCTGTAGGCTCCGTATAGCCTATAGGACCGAACATCGAGATGTCTGTATCGTCCCAACCGTACGTCCATTCCGCCTGCCAGTCATATTCGACGTCGTACTTAAACAGATAGTTCCATACGACCTTCAGATTGAGGTCGACGGCAGGAATCTGCATGTCGATGTCTTTTCCGCCTTGATGAAGATGAAGCATCGGCTCGCGCTCGCAACTTGTTGTTGCGAGACACGAAACGACGAGGCATATAGCCATTATCCTATTAATCATCATTACCTTATTTCTTCTTAATGTTCCGTCTGTAGAGCAAGTCGTAACTGAGCGTTATCTCCAGTCGAGTGGGGCCCAACCATGAATAACGATGCTGTCTCTTGCGGAAGTCCTTGGCATCGCCGTACCATTTATAGTAATATTGCTCCGTGTCCGTGTCGGGGTCGACAGGGCACTTCCATTGATAGGGATCGTAGAGCGTGTGGAGATATCCAGCCTGCAAGCCGAACTCCAGTCGCCAATGTTCAGAACGTCCCAACGGCATCACATATCCTATGCCCATGCCGGCGCCCCAACCTTCGCCTTCCCATCCTCGTTTCTCTCCGAAGCATATATTATATAGGTAGGCGTGCGCGTAAAGGCTGAAGTAGAGTCCCTTGAAAGCAGCTCCTTGTCCCAACGGTCGCTCACGGATGTCGCCGCTTCGCAGATAATAGCGAGTGTGGAGCTGATAGTTGCGTAGCTGAAAGTACTTGTGCTCATCGTAATGCTGCCACCACGGACCGTCGAAACTGGCTCCGTACGTGAAGTGACCGTGAAGCGGGTAATACTCAATAGCCACATTGGGAATGGGGCAGAAGCGGTCGTAACCGGGCATGTAGGCGAAGTCGAGTAGCAGATTGGTCTTAACGCTCAATAGCTCGCGGCGTGGAAGAACCGTGTAGTCGCTGTAAGGGAAAGCGGGAATGTTAAGTTGCACGTTGTTCGGGACTGTTGTCGGCATCACTGCCAAAGACTGCGAGGTCAGACTGTTGTCGTCCAGACCAAGAAGCTGTCGCTTGTCTATCGCCATTATTCGCACGGCACGCAATACGGGATAATATTCCTTGAGCACGTAACGCCAGAGCTTGCCGCCGTCATATCGCTTCATTGCCTCTTTAAGGCGAGCGGTGTTGTCGCCATAACGGCTTATGAGCGAGTCTACCTCATGAAATCTCTTATCCTTGCCGATGCGCATCAGTGTATGAAGGAGGGCGTAGTCTTCGGGCACTACATCATAGCGTATGCGGTCCTTGCTGATGCCGTAACTGCCGAGCAGTCTGTCCACAGAGGCACGACGTCCCTTCGCCAGACGACAGTTGTTGTCGTATGGACCTTCAGGTGATGCCGTGGCACGTCCAAGCACAATACCTCTATCGCCCAACGCTTCAAGTTGAGGAATAAGGACTTCGGTAATCCACTTCCTGTCTTGATCGCTGATGTTCATTCTGTTTACAATAAATTGGATGGGACGCGAATTTCGGACAAAGGTGCTGTCAGTGGTCTTAACCTTAGCAACCGTGTCCATAGCGAAGCATGAAATCATTGTAATTATCACTATAAGATATTTCACTTACCGTAAAATCGTTTGTAATCCTGACTCAATTTATGTTAATTCGTTGAAGAATAATGCTTAATCCCAACATATTCTGACTGCAAAATTATAAAAAATGCAATAATTACAATGCTATTGCATGTTGTTTTTTAAAAGTAATATTGTTATATTATGTTAATAGTTTAAGTGCGATATATCATAAAAAAAACTCCTTAAAAGAACAATCAAGGATGTGTCAAAACTAAAGAAATACGAAGAAAAGGCTAAACGTAGGAGCTGCGGGCATTCCTGCCCGCAGCACTGCAAGCAGCCGTAACTTGCTG
>OHDW01000161.1_pt1 | contig 16146 bp, 13 predicted proteins | sample 1567131 | NCBI WGS metagenome assembly OHDW01 (sample SAMEA3879508, study PRJEB24766) | human gut metagenome | biome: human-associated habitat; feature: feces | place: USA | collected 1985/1987
CCGTAAGGAGGCTGAAAGGCTGATATTGAAGGCTGGAAGCGTGAAGAAGGCTGAGGAAATGTGAGGAGGGGACGTGAGTGGACAGCCATCTGCATTCTTCCGTTATGCTGCAAAGATACGGCGTAATCTCCGCTCATGCAATACATTTTTATCCTATTAATTTAATAATCTGTTTATCCGAAGCATCAGGCAGGATTTCTTTCAGATGCTCGAAAATCCTCTGATAAGATTCCTGGGGAGTGCGATTGCATTGGCAAGCCTCCCTGCCTGTTGCAGAATATATTTCAGGATAATTCATAAGCTTCGTTCTTTATTTTATTATTATCAATTCATTCAGTTTATCCTCTCTGATAATCTTAGGCTGAGCCTTGCCAGCGAGAATGAGAATCTTCTTGCCATTACGATAAATATGAAGCTGTCGTGAGCGAACCACGGCAGTCAACTCCTCATCATTCTGCATGGCTTGCCAGATAGGATAATATACACCCTCAGGTTCAAACAACTTCTTCTGAAGATGTGAACAGAGGTTTGTTGTATCAATAGTCATTGCCATCTTTTTCTTCAAACTATTTGTTTTCAAAGATTCAATGCAGATAGAATAAACACTACCTGCATTTTTTATTTGAATAATCTTTGTCTTTATGCATGTTTAGTCTTCATGAATGTCGCAGTAAACTCCTTACACTTACGCATGTCCTGTTTTGATGATGCAATAGAGTAGGGACTATATTTTTCAAATATGTCAAGACCACGTCCAAGTGTAATTGTCCATCCAGTATCTGTTTTGATACATCTGTCATGGAAGTCTCTGAACTTGTATGTAAATTCAATGCCATAAGAAGCAAGGTCGTCCTTGATGTCATCAAGCTTGTCTATCAAGTCTGGAATCTTGTCTTCCTCTTCATTAGTGAAAAGGTTCAGTTTCAAGTCATCCACAGGACGTGTGTTGATAAGCATCAGAGCAAACTCCATGAAGTTCTTGATTTGCCATGAAGCACGTATATATGGATCTTCAACGGTTATTTCCTTTGCTTCTCTCATATAAGGTGCAAATAACTTCTCATAACTTACGCCAGTTTGTCCCATTCTGAATGACATACTCTTTTCTTGTAGAATAGGAATGCGTGGACGTTTGGTCGGATGCTGATTCGAACCTCCCTCTGCATTGGCAACTACTGTAGATGTCTCATTGTTTTCTGTGGAAGTTTCTGCTTCTTCTGTATGATTTTCAGTCGTTGTATGTTCTACGATTTGATTGCTTACTTGTTCCAATGTCTCTATGCTCACTTCGAAACCTGTTTTCAAGTTGATGTACTTGAACTTTGCCGGCTCTGCCATGAAAGTTTCATCAATCACATAGAGCTGATCCTTCACACGTTTACGACCTTCTGCAGCAAAGTCAACCAACTCATAAGCCTCCTGGTCTGTCATCTTACCATCAGGATAGATAAGTTTCATCATGCCTGAGAAAGTCTTGCGGATAGCAAGGTGGTCACGCTCTGAGAGTGAACCGTCAAACTTCGCATAGTCATTCAACACTGCAGTTCTGTCATCATTGCGCATTTCGTGAAGCACGGCTGCAATGTAGTCTGTTATAAGACCATATCCCTTGGAAAAACTGTTCTTCTTTAACATCTTGATTTCCCAACCAGGATTGTAGAGATGGATACGGTCGAGGAACGCACCCTTGATGAATGATGTAGGAATGCTCTCAAACAGATGGCTGTTCTTCAACATATATGGCACAGTATGCTTCGTATTACCTACGAAAGACATGGATGCACTTGCCTCGTGGGTTCCCTTACCACGGTTGAACGACTTGTTGGCAAGATAGTTCTGCATCGTGTCGATGAGCACAGCATCCACATTACGGCCTTTCTGCTGTTCAAACTCGTCCCATGCTACAACATCCCAATAGCCTACCAGTCCGAGAATCTCCTTGTTGCCCTGGATTTTCACGAAAAGTCGGGCAGAGGTTACGTCACCACCACTGACAAGCACGCCATAAGGAGACAGTTCCTGGAATACATGAGACTTACCTGTTCCCTTTGGACCCAATTCCATGAAATTGAAGTTGTTCTCAACATGAGGGAGAAGACGAGCCAGCGTGATGAACTTCTCACGGCGGTTCATAGCGTCAGGGTTCAGACCCACTGTGTGCATCAGGAAGTCAATCCACTCCTCTGTAGTGAAGTTTTTACGTTGGTCGATATATTCCTGCAGGTCGATATTTGAAATCTGGATAGGCTTCAATGTCTGGATTTCCCATCTCACCTTGACGCTTTCACCACTGATATAGCCAATGGTAACAATGCACCAAACGCCATTGCCACTCAGCAGTTTTGGGTTCTTACGCACATAGTCTGTACCGATAGGTACTCCAGTCAATCCCAGGTTGGCAAATGTAGCCTGGTACTCATCGTTTTTCTCGTTGAGCACAACGGTCACTTTATCGATGATGCGATGTCTGCCGTTCTCACGTATGATACCTTTTACTGATTCTGCTTCAGCACGGTGAACATAGTTGTTTTGGATAACTTGCTTCACCTTTTCCAAACCTTCGTTGATGATTTCTTCATCATCACTGGCGCAATACTGCCCCAGCAGGTATTCCAACACGTATGTAGGAACAGGCAGGCCTCCCTTCACGAGGAAAGCCAAATCCTTTCTTACGACCTTGCCTATAAAGGCATTCAGTATCTTGTTTTCCAACTTACTCTCCATAATTATAAATTATAAATTGTAAATTATTAAAAATCTTGTTCTATCATTGTATTGTTCTTCACAGTCTCACGCACAAGTGGGTTAAGTTTGTCATCCACATCGTAGATTCTAAGCTGTAACATACTTGCATTGACAGATTTATTCAAATTGAGTGTCACTTCAAACACACGATTGTTCAAGTTCGTTGCATCGGTGCTATTCAGTGTCACTTCTTTTTCCTGGGTTACAGGATTGTCACCATTATAAATACAGCAAACCACCTTGCGCTCAATCACGGTCATACTTACAGCTTCCGACTGTATCATCTGGAACTTCAGACGACTGCTTACCATATTCAGATTGTGGCTCATCAGAGCAACGCCCACCTTTTCTGTCTTGTTTGTTTTCTTACGCACGCTCTTAATAATAGGAATAATCATTTCCTGAAGTGAAGCGCCACCATGAGCAAAATTGTAGCCACCTGGTGCAGCAAGGCGGTTAGTCCCGATAGGCACTGCAACCTGCAACGGCGTGGTACTCTTGATAGAAGATACCTTGTCAAGAGGGAATTTTACAATATCCTCAAAAGTATCGTTGCTATCTGTAAGATAGTATCTTGTCTTCTTCTCGACGGCAGACTCCTTGATGCTATGTTTGTCCTTATCTTCAAACTTCATATCATTATAGAGGAATCCATGATCTGCTGTAAGAAGTACATTTGTTACATTCCATGTTGCATGCAGACGTTTTACCAGTACAGTCAGTTGCTCAATAGCTTTTCTGCAAGTACTGATTACCTCGAATGGACTTTGTGAATGTCCGGCTTCATCTATCGTATCATAGAAAATATACACCAATGGACGTTTAAAGAGTTCACGCATGGATTGTGCGTCGCCATTCATCACGTCTTCATAGCGCATGCAGATGGCTCCTTCCCGATATTTACCCAGATGGGCTGTTCGTTGTTCTGTTGTTGTCAGCAGGGTTCCATCCACCATCATATCTGTGCCATTCAGTTCCAGCGAGTGATGAGGGAGGAGGGCAGGCTTGCAATACTTGGTTTCCGTAGGAAGCATTGCCTGGTATGCATCTATTGTAGCTATATGCTTTTCCTTTGCCAGTTCCTGCATCAGTTCCTTTGCCACCTCATATCTCAGCGCATCGCATACGATGACCACCTGCTTCACGCTGGTATCTGACTCATTCTTGTAGAAATCCTCTTGACGCTTTAATCCGGTTTCAGTAAACCAGGCACCCTTTTCCCCGACGCATGTCAGCCATTCGAGGTTAAGAACGTTAGTAATCTTTGTATATTCCATGTCCAACTGACGCTTGGCAGAACTCAATGTCTGTTCTATAGGATTCTCCTTCGTGATGAGATTGTGGTATGCTTCAAGTGTACGGCGATAGTAGAGATCTACAAGATAGAACTCTTCTGTATATTTCTCTATATACTCCTTGGTGCTGTTGAGCTTCAGCGTACCAAGACCTTTTACCTGAGCATAGTATAAAGCCGACTGCTCTATGAATCGGATGGCAATCTGGATATCACTATCTACAGGAAGCTTCAATGACAACTCACGCATGCGGTCGTTCGCCTGCTCCGGGTCTGCCATCAGCTTTTCTTCTACAATCTCTTTCAGTATTGGCCAGCAGAGTGACTCTGTAAGATAGTAGTAGTTGGCATCAATACCATAGATATTGATGATTTCCTCTTCCTTGATGTCTGCAGCCAAAATAGTCATGGCCTGGGCAAACTTCTCTGAAAGTTGGCGGTCGTGTGTACCCAACTCATAGATTTTGTTCACCTGGTCAAGCACTACAGAATTGCTGATCTTGTACTGTTTGTAGGTATCTCCCGGTACTGCGTCCAATAGTTGAGTGATGCTATTGTACTTCAAACTCTCTGCCACGTTTTTCATCTTGATGGCAGCGTTAAAGTTAGGTGTTAAGCCAAAGAACTTATCCAACTTTTCTGATAATGCCTTTGAAGCATCAAAATTCTTGCTGAGCTTATACCAGAAATCAGTACGCTTCTTCTCTTCTGCTATTCCATCCAGAATAATCATCTTGATAATGAGCTGTTCCCATTCCTGCAGCTTCTTCTCGCCAAGATAATTGGAAATGAAGGCACGGCAAACCATATCCTCGCTGAACGATGTACTGTCAATATGTCCATTAAGGATGTTGCTTACCTTAGACGACATGATTTCGCCAATGTTCTTCTTCACGAAACTACGGAATTTCTCAGGAAGATTATACTGCTGCATGAAGCTGGCGTAGTCTTCTTCCTTATATTCCATGTTGGCTTTCAGCATGTCGAGTAGGGGGAAACTGAGCTGCTGTTCCTCTGTATGAGGATAAACCTGTTCCGGGAAGAGCAGAACCACATGCTTGTCCTTCCAATCATTCTCGATGGCATACTTGGCATTGAACCACGCACCATCAAACACCTTATATATATAGTCGTCATTCCATTCCTTCATCTCATCCAGTTCGTTCTGGATGATGTTCATCCTGTCGAAGATGAAGAGCACATGAAGTTGCGGATTGCGCTCAAAATAATTGTATATTCTATCTTGTACCATGAAAGTAGGTGCTCTATTTTATTTTCTGTAAAATATCACCGAACTTGGCGTAGTTCACTACCACGCCATCATCGAGGTCGAAGCTGATGGCTTGTTCGGCTACTACCTGCAGGCGCTCGTGGTATTCACGGCACTCGTCGAGTTGCTTCTGCAGAGCCTGCAGTTGCTTGGACTCTTTGGTAGAGAGTTCGGCACGGCGAGCATCGAGCTTGTCTGTTTCTGCCTCCAGATGTTCGATGTAAGGGAGGAGATACTTCGAGCGCACACGTTCTGCGGTGTAGGCGTTCATGCGATGCATGTAGGCAATGACCTGGAAGGCTCCCTTCTTTGATGCGAAGAGCCAGTAGATAGGGCGGTTCTGATACATCTTCTTATGATCCTTCCAGAAGTCCTTCACGAAGTATTGCTCCACGGTCTTGCCGAGGCATTGCTCCACATAGTTGAGGTTTTCCACATGCTCCTCGTTGCCTAACGACACACGCATGAAGTCGGCAAAGCGCACAGAGGCGTTGTCGGAGAAGCCACAGTCGTTTGGCATGAGCGGCATGATGCCGTCGTCGTCTATTTCCCATTGCTCACCATTATATTCGTAAGGAGCTGTCTCCTCGTCTGTTGGGTTTGGGTGGGCGATGTGTAGTCCTGGCTTGTCGAGGCGGTAGCGTCCGAGCATACAGCCTACGGCGTAGCTGATGAGTTGCTTGATGATGGCATCGTCGTGCCATACGATATGTTGAGTGTTGTTTTCTTCCATAATTATATTCTATATGAATTGAACGTTCATTCTTTCACTTTCTTTCTTGTATACGACTTGTTTCTGTTACCACCATGAGCTTCCAAGTAACCGAACTCAGTCAGTTGTCGAAGATAGCGTTTGGCTGTGGTTTCAGTCAATCCCAACTGTGTGACAAGTTGTTCGGTCCTGATTTCTTCTTTGTCGTCCATAAAAACTATGATATCGGCCAGTTTTCCTGCCAATGTTGGTTTTACCGACCATTTATCGACCATTTCTTGCTGAATTGCCGTTTTATCGACCATCTCATCTGATGTTGATATAAGGAACTGGTCGATATCTTGTTGCAGATGTTCGCAATGTAGTTTTGCCATACAGTTGATGAAGATATTTGTATCTTCTGCTTCCCTGGTGTCTATGAGAGCTTGGATGTATTCAGCTTTATCTTCCTTATATACCTTTGTAGGTAATACATCATATTCCATTTGCAGAAGGTTCATCAACAAACGGCTTGTTCTGCCGTTTCCATCTGCCCAGGGATGTATGGTTACCAGTTCGTAGTGTGCCCAGAAACTCAGTTCGTATATAGCCAATTCGTCTGTCGTGTCTATTTCTTTGCGGCGTTTGTTAAGTTCCTCGCAAAACTCCTTCAGTTTCATGGGTACCTTCATCCAGTTCATATACGACCGTCCGCCCGCACCAGCTGTTACATTCAGTTTGCGAAGCTCTCCTTTTGAGGCATCAAAGCTACCGCCTAATGAATTATATTCTCCGCCAGTTCGAGCCATTACTTTTGCAGCAAGAGCAACAAGAGATTCTATGGAGATGTCCTCATGTCGCTTTATCCAAATGCGACCATAATCGTAGCAGCTTTCAAATCGAGGTTCATCAGCTGTTCTATCATAGGCTTTCCTTTAGCCGTAATGCCCTCGTCGAAGAGCAACTGTGCTTCCACCTCTGTCACAGTACTGCCTTCTATAGCTGTACTATGGGTAATGATGGAGTACAGATAGAACTTTTCGTAGTCTATCTGGTCTGAGATGCCTAACTCCTTATGGCGGTTAAGCAAACGCTGCATGATGTCTTTTATCTCTTGTTTCATTTGTTTCTTTATTTCTATGTTTTCGTTTTGGCTCAGTACTGTGGCGGGATTACTCGGGTATAGTAGTGAGATTACTGCAGTAAAGTAGATAGATTACTCGAGTATTGTAGCGGGATTACTGAGCGTTAGTCGTACCAGTTGATGGTTTCCTCGTAGGCGTCGAACTTCATTTCTTCTGTCACGCCTACTGTTTTTAGGGCTTTCAGTATGAACTGCTGTTCGTTTGGTGGAATGAGACGTGCGCCACGGCGACGCTCGAAGTAAGGGTTGCGTCCCCACTCGCTGATGCAGATGGCCATGAAACTGGCGTACTGATCGGGGAACATACGTCGTTGGAAGTTGGTGAAGCCACAAGCGTATACCATAGGGCGGTTGCTGCGATAATATGCGCAAGAGGCGTCCTGCGTGCATCGGGTGGGGTTGATGAGGCGCAGCAGCTCGTCGGTCTTCAGCTTCATGGCGTGGGCTATCTGATGCAGGCAGCTGGCTGCCATGGGACAGTCGCTATGCTCGCATACGGGATAGTTGGTTGGTAGTGATGTATATTCTTTTCTTGGCATCTTTTAAATTATTAATTGTTAATTATTATTTTTTAATTTGGCTCCGCCCTCACTCGATCGAGACTTGGCTCTGCTCTCACTCAATCGAGATTTCACCCTGCTGAAGGATGGTGATTTCATTCAGTGGCACATCAGGAGTAAGCTCGTCCTGCAAGCCATAGATGTCGATGAACTGGCGGTTGAGCTCTTCCTCGTTCTTATGCAGCTGCATAAACTTGTGCTCCCACTTCGTCTTGTATTGCTCCATGCGCCATTTCAAGCTGCCGAGCTGTGGGGCTGCAGGGTCAATACAGATATGTTCGCCCGTCTCCTCGAAATGCTTCTCTATCTCGTAATTGATGTTCTCCATGTAGGTGTCGGTATCGATGGATAGAAGCTCGTTGCGCTGGAAATCCCAGGAGGTTTCGTGGGCGTCCCAGTCTTGCTTAGAGATAGCGATGTTGTTTTTTACAAATTCAAATATGGTTGCCCTTTTTGTGTTTACTTTCTTTCTACTAAATGGAATATTTAAAAGATTTCCTGGAGTAAAATGCATTGTTGGATTAAAAATGTTTTTAAACATCGATGCTAATTTACTATTACATAGTCCAAGCAATATGAATAAATCAACTTTTGTTCCAAACGCAGCATTAGTACTTGATGAAAAGAGGAACCCCAAAGGATAATATCTGAAACTATTTATGTCCGATGTTATATCTGACCATCCTATATGAGCATTAAAAATTTTGTCTAAATTGAAATTATGGGCCCAAATACGTTTTCCTGTTGGATCTAATTTTGTTTGTAGTTCCTTTCCGTCATCGTACCAATTTACAATATCATTATGAAAACCATACCATTTTCTAAATCCGCCTGCATTATTGTAAGGGAACCATTTCTTTTTACTTTCTTTGGATTCTTGTCTTGTTTTAAGAAATCCAATATTGTCAATTGCTACTTCGAACCAATTTCTTACATAATAACTGTTGTTTCCTGTTGACATTCCACATCTTGGTTCGCAAATATTTGCAATTTCTTTAGACGCAAAATTTTCTAGAACTTCATTTTTAACCCAATAGCCGATAGGCGCACCCGGAATCTTCTCAAGGTTCTTCTGCTCCACATTGGGATAATAAATACGGTTGCCATCTTCATTATCATTTATATGCGACAAGAACAAACGTTCCTTGTCCGCACAGTTCTTGCCTTCAACAAGGCGATAGTATGTGCCACCTTGTTCAGTTGGCTCATGCTTGCTGAGTACAAAAGCTGTGTTCTGTACCACTTCGCCCGAAAGTTCATCGAATGTGCGAGGACCAAGATGCAGCATATTGTCGATATTGTAGAGGGTCAAGAATTGCTTGCGCAGCTTCTCAAACGAACTGAGGAACATCCAGCTCTGCATATTGATCTGCGCCATTTTGCCGCCATCAACAAGACGCTCCATACCCATCTGCATGAACACAGAGAAGAGGTCGGCTTTACCCTCTTCGTAATAGTCCTTTACATATTTGCTTAATACGGAATTCATCTTACCACCACCCATATACGGCGGATTCATCACCAGCGCATGATAATTTTCCGTTAGGGCGAGAATAAGGTGGAATCCATCTATCAGATTTGTGAAAGCCTCTGCATATTTTGGCTCAGCGTCATAAGCATTCACTGCCTCAACCAAGTGCTCACGAGTATCCTGGCTTATTTCGAATCGCATGATGCTGCCCAAAGAGTCAGCGTCCTTCATGAGGTCGAAGGCATCCTCCAACTCTTTTCTATCTACATTGGTCCAATCCAATTGGTAGGCACAAACGAAATGACCTAAAGTATCCTTTATCGTATAGCTGTCGCATACAGGCATGGTAAGCACATTAGGCATGCAATGCGCATCGGCAAAGGCTGCATCCTTCTGACAAGCCTTCAGCAGGAGGGCAAACTGGCTCAACTGCTTGGCACGGGTGTCGAGGTCGATACCCGTGAGGTTGTGGCGGAAGATATTCTCCACAGCCTCTCCTCTGCCATAGCCTTCAGCAATATAGAGGTCGTAGAGCAGGTCGAAACATTCGTTGAGAATATGTCCAGAACCGCAGGCAAGGTCTGCTACCTTTAAATCCTCTAATTCGTTGTACTTCAAGATAGTATCATTGCTTTGCTTTTCTGAAGGTTCAACAAGATAACGCCACTTCTTTTGCAGCTGCGTCTCGTATGGATTATTGTCTAAATAGATTCTGCCCACGGTGTTCTGCACCATGTACTTCACAATCCAGTTAGGGGTGAAGATCTGGGTGGCTGCAGGAATCTCGTCAGCCTCGAACTTGCCCTTCTTGGCAAACACCTCGTCCTTGCGCTCAGAGATATAGAACTGGTAAAGCCATCCTATAAGCTCAGGTGAGTGGAAGTCGTCGTCGGTGATAAACTCCGTATTGTTTATCTGATCAACAAAGCCGTTTTCTGCCAGAATGTTGTTGGGCAGGAGCAACTCGGTGTAGTCGGCAATGCCGCCGAAACACTTGTTGATGATAGGGTTGTCGTGGCACCAAGCCGTGATAAGGATGGCAAACTGCTCTGTCACCTTGGTGTCGTCGTCGAGGAGCTCGACGAGTCGCTGGCGCATCTCTTCCTTCATCTGCGGGAGGTGTCCCTGTCGGGCTTCATCCACGATGACGGGAGTGCGAGCTGCATCGGCATAGGCAAGAACGGGCGAGCAGAGGTTGTTCTTCTGCAGGATGCGGATGGCGCAGAGGCGGTTGAACCATGTGTAGGCAGCTTCCTCGTACACGTCTTTGATGCCAATCTGCTTAATACGATTGTAGAGGGCCGTCCACTGGTAGTAGAAGCCCTCTGTCTGCAGCTGCTCGTTCCATAGCGAACCGCCCTGCATGAGCTGAGGCTTGTTCGCCTCAGCCACGTTGCCGTTCTTGTCGAAGCCAAGCGTAGTAATCTTTGCAGCAATACCGGCTTTCAATATATTTCGTGCTTCGGTAGCGAAGCGCTTGATTCTGTTTGTGTCCAAAGTGCAAATTATTAATTATACATTATACATTACTTAACTACCATCACGCTGTCACCATTCTCTATAGCTTTCATCAGTTGCGTGCGCAGACGACTGAGATAATCGTCTATGTCGGCAGTGGTTTTGAGAGGATGAGAGGTCTTGGTGTTGAGCGTTATGTTCTTTACCTTCTTTTCATCGTCATTGTCATCATCCTTAGTGGCGGCAAGAATTTTAACCACCTGCTCCTGATAAAACTCGTCCGTGCTCAGATTGTTTTTGAGCTGAAGGATGTTGGATGGGGAGGTCTTCAGCTGGATGGTAATGTCTTCCTTTGCAAGAATGTTAACATCCACATTGTTCTTCTCACATATATGGCGCAGCTGACGGAAGGTTTCGGTATAGGCGTTGCGCACTTCGCTGCGCAGATTGTCGCGCACACCTTCAAGGATGCCCGAAAGTTGGCGTTGCAGCTTGATGTAACCACGAAGACCAGATATTGGCCATGGGTCGTCCTTCAGCTTGATGAAATCGGTGACAGCACCCTGCATCTCCAGGGGTACGAAGGTGAAGTTGTAGAGATTGTCGTCCTGAAACCGAACGAGCTGCTTGTATGTATCAAGCTGGTCGTGAGTGAACTGCGCCACCTCCTTGCACTTGTCAATGAGCTCCTTTGCTTCATCCTTAGCTGCAATGACGAGGTTGAAGAACTTCTGCGGGTCACGCTCGTTGAGCCATGATTCGAAGAGGTCGATGGCCTCACGGATAGGCTGGCAGAACTGGTATCCTGCAATCTGCTGCTCAATATCTTTATAGCCCTTGATGAACTTGGCAAGGCTGCGGTCGCTCTCTATGTCTCGGCAGGCACGGAAGAGCTGGGTGCTGTCTGTAGAAGTAGGTACGGCAGAAATACCGAAAATCTCTTTCCAGGCATTGGTGAAGTTCTGGATTACCTGCGGAGAGATGACCTTAGCCTGACGCAATGTGAACTTGCTGGATTCGCTGACGATGCGGGCGGCAACCGTTGATGTCTCCACATTCGGATTGTTGGCGTAAGAGTAGTCACGATTGTGGCGACGTACCAACTCATTAATAATATAGAGCGTGCAGATGTTGTCCCATCCGTATGGTGCCTTTGCAAACTTGGCAAGCACATCAGAAACGTTTACCTCAGCAAACTGCTTATTGAGATAAATCTCCACTTCATGCTCTGCATCGGTAAGCACGGCATTCATTCCGTCATAATCGCCAGGGTTGACATTGCGAAGGATAGCCTTCTTGAGCTGCTCCGTGGTGCGAGGCATGCTTGGATAGTCTACGAGGCTTGCCTTAGTGTATATGCCCGACAGATGCTTGTCCATAGCTATGCGATAGCGGTCGTTGCCACGCTTCTGTCCCAGTTCGGCTTCGTCAATCACGCTGAGGCCGGAGATGATAGGACAGGTGTCGAGAATCTTCTCAAACTCCTTTCTGATGATTCCATCGTAAAGTTCATTGGCACGTTTCTCAAACTCGTCACGTGTCTTTTTGTTGTCCTCGCTTGTTACCGGAGTAGCCATGTAGCGGTTTGCCTGGCAATACCAGTAGAAGGCATTGTAAAGGCGTTTGTTGTCGCGATACTGTGGACCAAGATAGTAAACCATGCGGTTGACATTGCTGTTCTGCAAAGCCAACTGTTCGGCAGTTTCATAGTCAGCATCCATTACGAACTCTACCTGCACATCAGGATTGTTGCTGAGGAAGGTGCGCTGCTTGATGGTGAGACCCACGGAGAACGAGCGTGTCTTATACTGCTCCTTGTTGCGGAGGGCTGTGATGTAGCGGTTGAAGATTTCCTTCAGCTGCTCAGCCTGCGTGTTGTTGTCAACCACCTGGCTCTGTATGAGCTGGGCCACCTTCATTTCTTCTTCACTATAGAAGGCGTAGGTCTCGGGAGCACCCTGCTTGCCCTGCTCACGACGTATGATGTTGTTGTCGCAAAGGAACTCAATCACCTTCTCTACCTCGTTCTTGATGTTGAGGCGAGGAGTCTCCATGTCGTTGATGAGGAGTGAGGTTACATTATCCAATGTTGCAGGGAAGACCAGCTGGTCGGTCTGCGAGATATTGCAGATCATGAAGAGCACGTTGGCTACACGTACTGCCAGGCGGGTGTGCTCGGGGCGGTCGGTCTGGTAAGTGCGAGCCATGCGCAAAGCATTATCCACAGCCTTCTGTCCTCGGGCCTGCAATCCCTCCTCGAACATGTTGTTATACAACTCGTCGAAAGAGATGAACTTGCCCAGCTCTGCATCTGCATTCGTCTTGGCTGTAGAGTGGATGACCTTGATGATGCTTCGCTCGTTGCCCTTCACCTCCTTGGCAACATAGCCGAGGTTGAGGAACGAGTTGAACACCTGCATAATCAGCTTGAACTGATAAGGCACAAAAGGGTAGTAGTCTACGAAATCGTCTTGTGATTCGTAGCTGCTATATGATGTTGGCAGCTTGAACTGAAGGTCGAAACCTGCCTTATATTTGTTGTAGAGGGCAGCAAGCTCTGGCTTCACTTCCTCTTTCTTATCGAGAATACGCTTCTGGGTGATTACCTCCGGCTGTGTACCTTTCAGGGAAACCTTCACTTCGAAGCGTCCCTTAATCTTGCCTTCCTTATCCTTCTCTTCTGCAATATGACAGTCGTCCATAATCTCAGAAAGGTCTTGTTGGGCAGTACAAGCCACCCATACCTTATTGTCGCAAGCCTCAGAGAGTTTGGTGATAATCTCCTGGAGGTTGAGATAACGGTCACGCTCCTTGTTGATGAACTGGCTCACCTCATCGGCAAGGAGAATCAGACGGTAGTCATCGCCCTTGTCCTTCAGATAGGAAGCCAGTTCCATACCGAAGCGGTCGATGCTCATATTGGTGTCACGCTTGATGATGCGCTCACGGATGCTATCTACAGAGAGGGTCGGGGCAAGCTCCTTGGCAATATCAAGAACCCAATCCAGCTCGTTGTCGATAAGGTCGGCAGCCATGCCTGGGTCGTTCCAGTCGCCACCTTCCTCAGCAATGCGTTCCTTGAAGGCTTCGAACACGCCCTTCTCGGCAAGAGGTTTTTCCAGATTCTGTGCCAGGGTGATGTTGAACTTATTGAAGCCACGCTTGCCGTTGAACTCATTCCAGAATACGTGAAGGAAAGCCTTCTTCTTGTCTGTAGAGTTGTCGTAGCTGGTTTCGAGGTTGAAGATGCAGGTGTCAATAGTGGCACGCTTCAGCCAGTTGGCGATGGAGAGCAACTCGTCGTAATCGAAATTGAGGTTGTGCTTATCGTCGAGTGGGTCGATGGCTTTTACAGCATGGAGCAGACGAGAGACTGCATCCTCACGGGTTGACGGAGTGATACAGTAGTCGAGGTATTTCAGGAAGTGAGACTTACCCGAACCATAGTAACCGTCAATCCATATTCCCACGTGGTCGTATGGCTTGTTGTTCTTGATGGCATCGAGTATGCGGAAGAGACCATTGATGATCTCATCCGTAAACACGTATTCCTGTATTTCGATGCGTTCTGTCTCTGGGTCAAACTTGGTAGCACTGACGGCAGGATTGACAGCACGGTTGATTGGCTTGCTATATAAATCTTTCAGTTTCATAAGTTACTCATTGATAAGTAGGGTTGCACGATAAGTGTGATTGTCTGGGAGCGTATCAAACAGACGGAAAGAGTTCTGGTCACGATGACCTGGGTAGAAGACGATAATCTTATACTTCCCTGTATCGTTGTAATCCTCGTAGAGGGCAAGAAACTCGTTGACTCTCAGATATGGGAACATGCTGCCGATGCCATACAGGAAAACGTAGGGACGGCGGTATTGATCCTTGATGGTAATATGGTCGATGATACGCCTGTGAATGTACTGTACGAACTCTGGAGAATGGGCATTACGGGTCAGCGTGTCCTGGGTGTTCTTTGCCTTTGACGGATCTGCCAGCTCTTTCTCCAACTGGTATTTCAGCATGGACGGATGGCGCAGGAACTTCTTCTGGTCTAGAAAGTTGCAAAACTCCTCAAACAGATTCAGCGTAAGCACATCCACATAGTTGACGGGGCGAATGAGATTCGCCTTGAACTCCTGTATCTGCCGACGGATGTCGTACTCCTTCTCTGCCGGATATTGGTAGATGAAGAAGTTGTAGAACAGGTCACCGTTCTCCGTGTCCTGAAAACCATGGCTGTTCAGTTTGTCATCAAGTTCTTTTATCGTCATATCACATTGATTTCTTTATGTTATCTATTTCGTATGGCTGCAGGAGGCAGGCTTCCAAAAACCATGGCTCTCCCTTCGCCAAGTAGTAGTAGTAATTGCTGCAGGCCAGGGAATGGAGCCGGTTGTCATTGGTCAGCATTCCAACCTTTCTGAGGATTGTGAGATATGCACTTGCCACCTTTCCCTTAGTAGAGTCACTCCATGAGTCAACAAACTTGTCTTTAGCAGAGATTTCATTGAACTCCATCATGAGGTCTTCCTTGTCTATGCTTTTTGATATGCTGTTCCATTTGCGCATGGTTACATTCACATGGAAGTCGAAACTTATCTTGTATGTTTTGAGTATCACATAGAATAGAGCAATGACCTTGTCACTATCGCTCATTACCTTGAAGTCATCCCAGAATGAAAGAGGCATGGATTGATACCTACGTTTTATTTCCAGTATGGCCTTAGAACGAGAACGTTCAGCATTTATATGCAGCAGATTGTTGTTAATCTTCTCTTCTTGGAGCAGTTCTTCACTATTCTCTGCTTGAAGTAAAGGCAACAGGGTGAGAGTTTCTTCAAAAAGAAAGCCTCCACCAGTCAATGCTGCTGTATATGGACTATTATTCTTATTCATTATCGAATTAAATCATTGACTGTGACTCCAAGACACTTTGCTATCTCAACAAGATTCTCCAAATTCGGTTGTGCATTGTTGGTACACCACTTGGAGATCGTTGCAGGATCTTTACCTAATTGTTCAGCGAGCCATTTGTTGGTTCTCTTTTTTTCAGCTAGAACAACTTTCAGCCGGTTCAGGTCTTTATTTTCCATAATTGCTTATTTAATGTTTGTACATATGCAAAAGTATGTGTTTTTATTCGAAATATCATAATAAAAATGGAAAAAAAGAGGTTTTACACTCAAAAAAATGATAAAAACATCAATTTATGTACAAGTATTTTGTATCTTTGCCCAAAATTTGGGTGTTATATATAAATAATTTAGATTACTTACTTATTATTCTATAGAGCTAAATAACGATATTCAGAATTTGATTTTGACAAGATGACAATATGATCAAATGACAAGATTCCATCCCTGTACTTCTATGCTTTTCCTGATGAAAGAAACGATAGAGGGGCATCGCAAAACGCGACACCCCTTCTGAATATTGATTGATTGTATTGTGAACTGATGCTGATCAGTTGTCTATGAACTTCTTGGCTGCTCTCAGCTGATGGCGCATGTTGCTGA
>OHDW01000163.1_pt1 | contig 16104 bp, 7 predicted proteins | sample 1567131 | NCBI WGS metagenome assembly OHDW01 (sample SAMEA3879508, study PRJEB24766) | human gut metagenome | biome: human-associated habitat; feature: feces | place: USA | collected 1985/1987
CGCTTCTTCTCAGCTGCTATGTCTTTTCTTGTTTCCATATTATTATCTCCTTGTTATTTTATTTGTTGTTTTGATTTCGGCTACAAAGATAATGCTTTTATTATAGATACATACATCAATAGATAATTTCTATAGTTAGAATATTTGGCGTGGTGAAAAATAATATATATCTTTGAGAAATAAAAACTTACACAAGATAAGATATGGAAGAAAAAATGTATTCATATAAGTATCCGCACCCCGCTGTGACAACCGACTGTGTCATCTTCGGATTTGACGGCGCAAAGCTTAAGGTTCTGCTGATTGAACGAGGAAACGAACCATATAAAGGACGATGGGCGTTTCCTGGTGGCTTCCTGAATATGGACGAAAGCGCCGAGCAAGGTGCAAGGCGTGAACTGATGGAAGAAACGGGAATGGCGGCTGGATACATGGAGCAGTTTCATGCCTTCACTGATCCTGACCGCGATCCTCGCGAACGAGTAATCACAATAGCCTACTACGCCCTGTGCAAGATTCAGGAAGTAAAGGGTGGCGACGATGCTGCAAAGGCTCAGTGGTTCAGCATCAACGAGATACCGCAGCTGGCGTTCGACCACGACCGCATGCTGCATCTTGCTCTTTCGGCGCTGCGCGAGAGACTTCATTTCCGACCCATCAGCCAACTGCTGCCCGAGAAATTCACAAAGGAAGAACAGCAACTGCTCTACGAGACAATAATGGACGTAAAGCTCGACAGCCCCAACTTTGCCAAGAGATAAATCTGACACCGGGGCTACACCCTATATACTCCATCCGTGGCTCTGGCATATTGGCATGCCTCTTCATTCGAAGAAGGAAATCTTTTACTTTCCTTTTTTATGTAGTTTAGTTTTCCTATCTTTGTAGTCAAATTATGACAATTCTATCAAGAATAAGTCTATTGGTTTTAATCTAACCTCTGAACAACATTGGAAGATACTACCAACCTGTCTCCAAAGGCAGACGCTTCATTGTATAATGGGCAGCCATCCGACACTGGCTTATCGTGTCCAAGTGCAAGACTTACCTCTTGCACGCCCTCCATCTCGAAGAACAAAGGTGGGGTGTCGGTAGAGAATGTGCCTGTCGGAAACAAGCAATGGTTCGTGCTAAGAGTTTCGTATGGACGCATTGACAAAGCAAAGACCTATGTAGAGGCAAAAGGAATGGAGTGTTATGTTCCTCTGCGATATAAAGAAGTAAGGAAGCAAGGCAAGAAGCGAATCATCACCAGCCCACTCCTACCCTCTTTCTTCTTTGTTCATGCAACAGCAGAACAAATTGAGACTTTGCTTCACGACAACAAGGTCGTGGCAAATGATAGCAGACCGTTGCTCAGCTACTACTTTGACCATACCATCCATCTTCAAAACAATCCCAACCGCAATCCACCACTCAAAATACGAGATGAAGCCATGAACAACTTCATCCGCCTCACCTCCATTAAGAATCCGCACATCATCCCCATCACTTCCAACAGCATCCAGTTTAAACTTGGTGATAATGTCGTTGTGACAGAAGGTGAATTCAATGGCATTCATGGTAGAGTGGCAAGAATTGCCGGACAACAGCGCGTGATTGTAGAGCTGTTTGATGGTTGTATAGTGGCTACGGCGTATGTGCCTAAGGAAGCGATGAGGATATACAATTAAAGTTTATTTTGAAATAATTATTCAACTTGTCATTTTAACGAGACACCAACAATATTCATGTCTTATCGAACTCACATTAAATACAATAAATCTCATGTATAAGAACTATTTAGCACACAATCATACTGCATTATTTCAAATATTGCAAGCTCGCAATTTGCAAGACATAGAAGAAAACATGCCATTGTGGAAGTTGAAACTGACAGGAGAAGAGTATGATTCTCTTAAACAAACCTTAGTTGAAAATTACTTTGACTTGGAAGAATATGGTATGGAAGCCGCTCTTTGTTATGCAGAATGGTGGAGAAGAGATTACCGTGGTAACATTCCATCTAAAGAAAGCGTTGCCATGGGGATTGGTATAGAAATCGGAAGAAGTGAAGAACTTTATATAGCTGCTCGTAAAGCCTTAAAGCGACATGGTTATTCATTTATCCACACAAGTCATGGAACCCAATATTTTCGGACACTCCTTAATCAAGGAGGTCTGCCTGTCAACTATATTACAAACAGTGGTAATATGGGCAATTACTCTCGGTTCTTAAAAGAATTGGTGAGTGAACTGTCATTAATAAATATTGATTGGAACGAAGTAGATAGCTCTATAATACAACAGTTTAATTGCATTTCTTATTTGGGTAAGGCTTTTAAGAATGAGAACATCTATGATGTTTCCATGCAGATAGCCCATGCCATCATTGTGGGAGAAAAAGAACTTCTCCCTTATGATGATACAGATGTCTCGCTCGCAGAGCTTACCAAGTCTTTGGAAACCGCATATAGTCGAGCTAAGGCTCAGCGCAAAACACGCCCTCTGTCCTTGCATTGGAAACTCAGAACTTTTGGACAGGGACAAGGAAAACTTTACGTCAATATGGATGTTGTCAAGGATATTTCGTCTGATTCCATACCAGATTTAAATATAACTACGTGCTATTCGTTCGATGTGTTTGTTGCAGGAATGCTTGTAGGTAAGTATGTGAGAAAAGATAATGTTAGAGACGAAGAAGGTAATATCCTGTATGCTGTGTATACTCGCATTACAGTGGGTATGCATAGCGATATCTTGTGGACTGGTGAGCCTGTAGTAGAGGTGAAGGTAAGATGTGACAACGATGATCGACTATTCTTGACTATTGCAGGTTGCTATCCTCCAAACTTTTACTATCCACAGGTATTCCAGATGTTGGATGACAATCTCTATAGTATGTCAGAAACAGCCAATGCTGAGAATAACGTAGCAATATTTTCTCATGAGTGGAAAAATGGCGAATCCTTGCCTATAACCATTTGTGACAAAGAACTCTATTATAACGCATTTACGGATGAGTTGGATTTACAAAACTCTGAAACTGGTGAAGATGTTAAGTTGACCAGTAACTTTACACCATATACCGTAGAGTTCTCTGGTAACTATATTTCTTGGGTTGAAAAGTCAAACTATAAATTGCTTTCAACTATACCTTTTGTTCGTGTGTATGACCAAGAGAAAAATCGTGTTCACAACTCCATAGTAAAATATAGATTCAGAAACGACAACTATATAAAATGGCGTAGCTTGAAGTCTTCCTGTGTCTTCCCTTGTGGATTGGTTGATATTCGTGTGGAGTTGCCCGATGGGCATACTGTTACGGAAACTTTCTATTCAATAGGAAAATTGAAGTTTACTTCTGATAATGAAAGTGTCTTCTCGACGAACATTATTTGCTCGTGTGGTGCAGATATGCTTCCTAAAATTAATACACAAGAGGGAGTTGATATTACAGAATTAGGAACCAACAAATGGATGGTTAAGCGAAGTAAGGACAGTAAGTTTACACCATCTGTATGTGATTTCAGTCTTTACTGTGCTGGGAATCCAACTTTGCGTTTGTCCATAGCTATTCCTTTTGATGGAGTGACCGTTACGGATATAAAAGGAAATATCGTACCAAATGGAAAGATTATTTCATTGGCTAACTTGACAAACTTTTGTGTTGTAAGCCATGGTTGTTATGGTAAAAAACGCAATATAGATGTGTCATATGTTTCTGATAAGGTTGAAGATTATAGCTTATTGAAACATTTCCGTTGTAAGGTGATAGATGGGTTGGTATCTCTCGCTGACTATAATGACCTTATTGTTCGCATATTTAATCTGTATGGCGCTAATAGTTTTGACCGTTCCAGTTCCGTGGCCATGAATATTTATGGTACAGAGATATTCATTAGAAAATTCGTATTGGAGTCAACCATTGAAGACGGAAAGATAAGGGTCGTCGACAGCACAGAAGAAGATACTGATGATTTTCTCTATGATGGCGAAGTTTATGCGTTTCCTGTTGGAGATGAACTTTCATCAGAAGACTTCTTTGTTGTAAAATTGGAGCGATTAGATAATTCTGAGAATCTGTTCACATTCCCAGATGACTTTAATCAACAAGAGGTCGTTTTATTTTCGGGTCCAGAGGCAAAGCGTAGGATGATTCCAAAATATTACAATAGGGAGGCTTATGATTTTGATAAACAAGAAAGAATTGTACGTTCTTCAAGCAATACAAAAGATTGGTATGAGGCTTTGGAAAATGAGGATGTCATGATGGGCAAACATTGGAAAGATGTATGTAAGGCGTTTGACATTTGTAGCCGATATAATTTGCCTTTCCCAACGTATAATGGATTAAAGCCAATAGGACGCAACTCCAGATTGTTGGCAAAGTTTGTCATTGCCATGTGGCTTAACGAGTACAAGGATGTCTTGTCACAAGATATTGATAGGTTTGAGCAAGAGATGGTTGTTGCAATTCATTGGATTCCTGCCAAGATTTGGAAGGAATGTATTGATGAATTTATGGCAAGTGTTCCCGAAGCAATACAGCCTATAATGTTTGGAAAAATGCAGTCTTTGGTGGAACTGTTGCAAGAATTGTTTAATTCGACAGTGTCTATAGACATAGCGCAAGCTTTTGCGACTTTCCTTGTTTCTGGTAATATTGATGCAGGAAGAGCGTTTAACATTGCAGATATCAATGCATATTGTGCAAAAATACATGGTTTGTCAGATACGAATAAAGACTTACCAATTGCCAAATTTTCATTAAGCAATGCTTATTACAATAAGGAGCGAAAATTGTTGCCTTCATATAAGGTTATGTTGGAGGCTGCTATGTGCGCTGCCGAAAATACATGCCTTCAAGAAAATTGTATAGACTTATTCGCTTGGGAAAACATGGAGTTTGCTCGTATTGTCAATTTCTACAGAAAGTATTTCAAAGAGACGTACAGCGACATTTTCTTCAAAACGGTTAAATATATTAATACATTAGATAGATAAGTTATGAATTACGCAGATTTCTATACATCCGCAGAAAAAGTGCTGATAGACTCCTTGGTATCTCTCTGGCTCAGAGGTAAAGCCAAGGAACAGGCATATATGCGCCATATTTTATCAAAGGAAGAACCTTTGATGGCGGAACCTGTGTTTCAATCTATATTTCCTTGGGAAAGTAGCAAGGAAACATTTGGTGAGCATGCAACAAAATTGCATATACTATCCCCTTCTTTCGTGGAGGCTTTGGGGAGTGACAAGGTTGATGAGGAAATGAGATTTCCTATGAGTCGTTGCCCTTATAAGCATCAGACAAAGAGTTGGAAGACAATGTTGTCTGGTGAGGGTAAAACGATTGTCGTTACCTCTGGTACTGGTTCTGGTAAGACAGAATGCTTCATGATACCTGTACTTCAGGATATCGCAAATAGGAATGAAAAAGATTGTGTGCAAGCAATCTTTCTCTATCCGCTCAATGCCTTAATGAAAAGTCAACAGAAACGTATACACGCCTGGTGTAATGCTCTGCCCAATAAAATCACCTATGCAATTTATAACGGCGATACAGAGAAATCAAAAAAGAATAAAAATTTCACAGAACAATATTACCCACAGTTGATAACACGTCCGCAGATTCGTGAAACACCACCACAAATACTCTTCACAAACCCAACAATGCTCAATTATATGTTGGTGCGTTCTGAAGATAAAGAAATATTGGAGAAATCGCAGGGTAAATTGAAATGGATCTTGCTTGATGAAGCCCATACCTATACGGGGTCTTCTGCTGCGGAATTGTCGTTGCAGTTGCGCCGTGTCCTTGATGCTTTTGGGGTAACTATTGATCGGGTTAACTTTGCCGTAACATCTGCAACAATAGGTGATGAGGATGCTCCTGCTGCTGAACAAAAATTGAAGACGTTTGTCTCACAATTAACAGGTAAGCCTGCTGATAGTATCGTGGTGATTGGTGGAAAACGAATCGTTCCAGAAATGGATGCAGCCAAAGCAACAGTGGCAATAGAAAGCATAAATGCTAAATATGGGACAAAGATTTCTCTTGCAGATATTGAGAGACTTCGCAAAAAGCTGAATGCCAATCCTGTGCTTTCTACCAAGCAGATTGCAAAGCAATTGGATAGTGTTATAAGTAAAGACACTGTAAAATCACTTGAAGTAATAAATGCTTTGGGCGACAAAGTCGATGGATTGAATAAAGCTGATGGTGGAAAGGCGGCATTGTTACCTTCTAGAATCCACTATTTTATACGTTCAATTAATGGCGTGTATGCTTGTGTGAATCCAGAGTGCAGCCGACATAAGAAGATTAGATTGGGGATAGGCAGCTTAACTACCTATCAGAACACTAATTGTCCTGTTTGTAAATCCAAAATGTTGGAGGTCGCAACCTGTCCTTCATGTGGTGGTTTGATTGTCGTAGGAGAAAACAGCACATCGGAAGGATTCCGAATGCATGTAAATACAGTGGATTTGGATAATGGTGTGTTCTTTGATACGGATGAGGATCTTATAACAAGCGAAGATCTTAGTGTTGATGACGGTAGGGTAAGACAAGAAGCTGCAGGATATACGCCTTTCTATTTCGCAAAACCTTCTAAGCCTTGTTTGCGTCATCATACTCATGTGGAAAAGCATGTCTTTAATCATGAGAAAAACAAGATAGAAATTGCTCCAGATGATGCAGATAAGGCAACTGTATTTGAGTCTTTGCGTCATTCGGAAAACAACAAGGACTTATGCCCTTATTGTGGCAATTCTTTAGGTCACGTTAATTATTTACGAGCAAGTGCGACTCAGATGGGGCGTGCCTTGGCCACAACTATCTTGGATAATGCGGAAGAGGTAAAGAGTACTGATTCTGAAATTCTGTACAAAGGCAAAAAGTATATAACTTTTACCGATAACAGACAAGGTTCTGCTCGTACAGCTATGGGATTAAATCAAGATGTGGAACGTGCTTGGATTCGTGCCAGCATTTTTCATAAAATGGCTGATATGAGGCTAGAAGGAATAGAGCCTTCAGGCTTAACGCCAGAAGAAGAAACGCTATTCCAATATCTAAAGACGCAGGGAAAGAAGAACTTACCTCCTTTACTTCAAACACAAATGGATGTTCTTGAAGCAAAAAAAAGTGGAAAGGATGTTATTCCTGCACCCCCAGAAGTATCGTTTGATGAGATTAGTACGACGTTGGAAAATAATACTGATTTCAGAAAGCTTTATAAGCATATCAATGAGGCACGTGGAGGGAAAGGCGCAGAGAACACGACAGTTTATCTCAGAGCGTTGTTGATAGATCAATTTGGTTGGATTCCAAAGCGAGCAAATTCTATGGAAACCATGGGATTTGTACGATTGGTATATCCTGACTTGAAAAAGGCAAAATGTCCAGAAGTTCTTTTGTCAAAGGGGTGTAAAGATGAAGATTGGCAAAACTTTCTGAAAATCAGCATCGACTATGTTGTTCGTGGTGGCAGACATTACATGATGGCAGGAGATGTCAAGCCTTATTTGACACAGAATATCTATATGTCAGAAATCTATCCAAAGGATTCTGATAAGCGTGTAAATGGGAAGCCTGTGAGTAAATGGCCAGTTGTGAAACAGAGACTGGATGGAACAGTACAAGATGACCAAAATAGATTAGTACTTCTTCTTTGTGCTGTTTTAGGTTATGATAATGCTGAGCAGATTGATGCAGGTAAGGTTGCCATCATCAATAGTCTCTTGGATAAAGCTTGGGGATTTTTGACATCAAACATACTTGTCCCTGTAGATGCTGAAGACAAGGGATATATGTTGGAGTTGATAGGAAAAAAGGTGAAATTGCAATTGATAGAAAAAGGTTACCTTTGTCCTGTTGACAATGTTGTTGTAGATGTAACTTTCAAAGGATATAGTCCACGTATTAATGGATATATAGGAAAGGAAAACTTTGATAGATTCAAGGTGGTTACGACTTTTGACTACCCATGTTTTCCATTCAAGTCTACAGAATTGGATGACAAGAAAATCGCTGCGTGGATTGATGGGAATTTATCTTCTCAGAAAGAACATGGTGTTTATACAGGTTTGCATGAGAGAGTTTATGCCCAAAAGCCGATTTTTATTTCTGCTGAGCATTCTGCACAGCAATCTCGTGAAGATTTGGATAAATATGAGAAGGAGTTCAATGAGGGACATCTAAATGTGTTGTCATGCTCTACAACTATGGAAATGGGTGTGGATATTGGTGGCATCAGTGAGGTGGTTATGAACAATGTGCCGCCAAAATCCGCTAATTATCTGCAACGTGCAGGTCGTGCAGGTCGTAGAAATGAGTCAAAAGCTTTGGCTCTGACTTTTTGCGCCCCTAACCCTATAGGTACAAATACATGGAAGCATCCTGATTATCCAATTACGCATTTGACCGAGACTCCTTTGTTGAAGTTGGAAAGCCGTCAGTTGATCCAACGTCATGTTAATGCTATGGTATTTGCTGATTTCGTGTCATTGCAGGGGGGAATACGAGTTACGGCCAAGTTGGAAGATTTCTTTGTAACAATGGATGGACTATGCTATTATGACAAGTTCTTGAATCACATAGATGGCATAATTTGTGATAATAGGAATGAGCTTGAGGCATCATATAAGGCCTTGGTGAAGGGGACTGCGTTGAACAACATTCCGTTGAGTGATGCAGTTTTCTCTACGAAAAAAGATATTATTGCTGTACATGAGATATTCCAAACTCGTATGAACAACCTTAATAAATCAATAAAAACAATAGAAGAAGAAAATGGAAACGGTGCTGCATTAAGATCCATTCAACATCAAATAGATAATTTTCTGAAAACATCTCTCTTGACATATCTTGCAGAAAATTCATTCCTGCCAAGTGCAGGTATTCCTACTGGTCTTGTAGAATGCTTACTGAATACAAGAAACGAAACTGGTTACCCCACTATGCACTTAAGTCAAGCAATTTCTGCATATGCACCAGGAAAACAGGTAGTAAAAAATGAATGGGTATACGAACCTGCAGGCATCTTAATGAAAAATATGTATGATGACTCTACAGTAAGATACGTTATACAAAATTGCAACCATTGCGGATATACCACAATCAATCATGGCAGTGCTATGAATGATTGTCCAAAATGTGGTGCGAAAGATTCAATGCATGGCATAAAAGGTATGAATCTTTCTACAGAACAAAGATTTACAGAAGTTGTTGAACCTGCTGCATTTAGTGTTGCTTTTGGTGCTAAGCCAACTCGAAAAATCAACACACAAGGAGCAATGAATCTCATTCAGCCAGTACTCCTTGAAATGAATCCATGGCAAGAGAAAAAATCTTCTGCAAAAATGATTGTACGGTGCTCAACAACAACATCTGAAATATTATTCTTTAATCGAGGTCGAAGTGGATTTGGCTTTGCCTTTTGTCCTTATTGTGGAAGAATGGTATCTGAATCAGAGCCTGATATTTTAAAGAAAGCTCTTTCTGGACATAAACATCTGTCGACAGGTCTTCCTTGTCCTGGTGGCGAAATGAACGGTAAAAGTATTAGAAGACATGTTCTTCTTGTAGGTCGTTACCAAACAGATTTCGTTGAGATAAAGTTTTATAAATCGAACAACACTCTTGAAAAAGATGCAGAAACTTTATATTCACTGGGGGTTATTCTAAGCAGAAAACTTACAGAGTTGTTAGGAGTTAACGATGGAGAAATTGATTTTGGATACGATAGCTCAAATCATTCTATCTTCATTTATGATACAGCATTGGGAGGAGCTGGCTATTCCCCTCTGTTCAGAGAATATAAAGATATTGTACTTGACAAAGCTTATAAAACTCTGTCAGATTGTTCTTGTGAACGTGCTTGCACAAAATGCCTCATAGACAGAAAGTCTCAGTGGTATCTAAACTATTTGAATCGCCAAAAGGTATTAGAATGGTTGGAAATGGAGCATAAATCAAGAATTGCCCCAAGGAATATTATAGAATTGGTTCCAGATGCATCTGCTATCACGACAGACTTTTCCACGGAATTCTATCAACTTATTAGGAATAAAAACGTTTCTACAATAAAGATATGTGTCGACAATGAATATTCTAATTGGCAAGTTGACGACTTTCCATATAAGAAATTAATTGAAGAACTTGCATTGTCAGGAGTTGATGTGTCATTTGTTACAGACAAGGCAATTGATATAAATAGTTGTTCAGTGTCGTTAAGGGCAATATTAACATCTGTATTATTTAAAAACAAGTTCCAATACAGCAATAGAGCATTACCACCTAACTTAAAACCATTAATGACTGTGGTATTCAACAATGAAAGGACGAAGACTTATTTTGGAGAAAATATAGACAACTCCTTGTCTGCCTCTTGGGGAAATGGTGATGTGTTCTCTACAATGAGTGATTTCAATTTGAATTTCTTCGATATCAACCTGTCAGACATGTTCAAGCAAATGACAGATGCTGATGGAACCGTCATGTTTGATACCAGAATTATGGAGGATTGCCATATAAACAACTTACTGGATAAACTCATTGAACCGCATAAAGATAAATGGGAACAATTCATTCCATTGATAAAAAGTAAAAATGTATCATTAGATTATTCCGATAGATATTTGTCCACTCCTCTTGGGTGTATGTTGTTGGCACATTTCATAAGAGAACTTCAACAAAGATTGGATGTTACAATCACAAATATCTGTATTTCGGTAAAAGCATTATATGAAGACAATGTTGACATACACGAGACAAACATCAATAACGACTATAAGTGTAACAAGACAAGAAATAAATTCTTGAAAGATGCTATATCAGAATTGGTTGGAATAACTCCACTAATTAATGATAATGGCTACATTGAACATGAACGTTGTATGACAGTCAAATCTGTTGATACTGAACTATGTATTAGGCCAGATGCGGGTATCGCACATGGTTGGGTACCTTTTGGTCATGAATTTTCAGAATGTACAGATGAAGATCTTCGCTACAACTGGGATTTAAACATTCGCCTTTATAACAAAAAGCAAAATTTCTCTGGAATTTTGTATACTATATCATTTGATAAGCATACATCTAAAAGATAATTATCCCATTTTGTATAGATTACATACCATTTGTTTTAGACATGAACAGTTTATTCACATGGTTATGAATAATTAATCTAAAAAACTCATTGTAAAATACTACAAGCGTAAGTTATGGCACTCGCAATAAACATAAACGATCTGCTCAACAAGCAGAAGATTGAATCCAACCGCATTGAGTTTAAGAAAGGTTGGAATCCAGGGAGCATATATCATAGTATATGTGCCTTCGCTAATGATTTCGACGACCTTGGTGGTGGATATATCATCGTTGGTGTAGATACCGACGATAAGACGGGTATGGCAATTCGTCCTGTAGAAGGTGTGCCAATTGAAAAGATTGATGGCATCTTGCAGGAGATGGTTGCTTACAACAATAAAATGGCTCCATACTATTTGCCTCGTACTTCAGTGGAAGAAGTGGATGGCAAACAGGTGATTGTAATTTGGTGTCCAGCTGGTAGCTATCGTCCTTATTCCGTGCCGGTGAATGTTACGGCAAAAGGATCAAAGGAGTATTTCTACATTCGTAGCGGAACAAGTAGCATAGAGGCAAGAGGTGAAGTGCTCGTTGAACTGCGTGAGTTGGCCAACCGTATGCCTTTTGACGAACGAGGAAATAGCGACATACAGTTGGAAGATATTTCATTGGTACTTCTTCGTGATTATCTTGTCAAGGTAGGCAGCAAGTTGGCTGATGAGGTGATAACAACACCGCTTGCTACGATTCTTGACCAAATGGAACTCTACACTGGTCCGAAAGAGAATCGTTTGCTTCGTAACGTGGCTGCCATGATGTTCTGCGAGAATCCAAGCAAGTTCTTCCCATATACTCAAATTGATGTTGTGACATTCCCTAACGGAAAAATGAAAGATCCGAACAATTTCACTGAAGTTACATTCAAAGGAAGTGTTCCACAGATGATAAAACAGGCAATGGATTACATCAAGAGCAATGTACTCAAAGAGCATGTGCGTAAGGTGTCGGGCAGACAGGAAGCAGAACGTTTTTGGAATTATCCATACGATGCTATTGAAGAAGCTGTCGTAAACTCTGTATATCATAGAGATTTCTTACAGCATGAACCAATAGAGATAACCATTGAACCGAGCGGAATATCTATACTTAATTGTCCTGGCCCAGATAGAAGTATCTCCAAAGAAGATATTGCAAAAGGCGATATGCTGAAAAGCCGTCGCTACCGAAACCGAAGGTTAGGCGACTTCTTGAAAGAACTTGACCTTACAGAAGGTCGCTCAACCGGTGTTCCAACAATTCAAACGAAACTGGCAGAGAACGGGTCGCCACGCGCCATCTTTGAAACTACAGATGACCGTTTGACTTTCTTGGTTACTATTCCTGTCCATAAAGGATGTTGTGAAAGTTCGGAAACAGAAGTACTTGGTTCGGAAACTCATCAAGAAAGTTCGGAGAGAAAGGAGATTAGTTCGGAGACAGCCTCAAAAAGTTCGGAGAGAAAAAGAAAAAGTTCGGAGAGAATACTTGATTTAATAAAGAACAAGCCTACAATATCAGCAGCAGAAATCGCAATGGAAATAGATATGTCATCACGAGGAGTAGAAAAACAGATAAAAAAGCTCAGAGAGGCTGGAATAATCAAACGCAATGGTGCTGACTTTGGTGGCTATTGGGAAATCGTAAATTTGGACAACGACTAAAATAGTAGAATATGTTATTCGGAAACAAGATAAGGGCTCTTAGAGACGAGCAGGGAGTATTGCAGCGCCAGTTGGCTGCATACTTAGAAATAGATACTCCCATGTTCAGTAAGATTGAGCGTGGAGATAGACGAGCCAAAAGAAGCCAAGTAATTCAAATAGCAACATACTTCAAAGTGGATGAAAAGGAAATGCTAACATTGTGGCTTGCTGACAAGATATTGGATGCGCTTGAGGGGGAAGACTCTTTAGCACTTGACGCTATTGGTGTGGCAGAAAAAACAATCAGACAATCAAAGTAAAAACGATTATGGAACAAGCCGAAGAACGCAGTAATGATTCGTTAGCCATACGACTGCAAGAATTGGAAAAAGAGAATGCTATGTTAAAGAGAATACTTGATCAGCATGGCATTTCTTATTCTGTTTCTGTAGAAAGCAGCACTATAGAACAACCAACTCATATTGTTACGGACCATATTATTCGGCTTAGTTTACAAGAAAAGGTTGCGATATTTCAAAACCTATTTAAAGGTAGAGATGACGTATTCGCAAAACGATGGTATAGCCCATCTTCTCAAAAAGCAGGATATCAGCCTGTGTGTGAAAGAGAATGGAACCGAGAGTATTGTGACAAGCGAAAATACAAATGTGCAGATTGCCCAAACAGGCAGTTTGCACATTTGTCATACAATGATTTCTTCAACCATCTTGCAGGAAAAGACCAATTTGGACGTGACGTTATCGGCCTATATCCAATATGCCAAGATAATACCTGTTACTTTTTATGTACTGATTTTGATGACAAGAATTGTGAACATGGCTATAAGAATGATGTTCTTGCATTCGTTAATGTCTGCAATAGTTGGAACGTACCATGTTATATCGAACGTTCTCGTTCTGGCAACGGAGCACACGTTTGGATATTCTTTAATAAACCAATAACAGCATTGAAGGCACGCAAATTAGGAAATGCCATCTTGACAGAAGCTATGGATCGTGAGGCACGATTGTCTTTCAAGTCTTATGACCGTTTCTTTCCTAATCAAGACGCTTTACCAGAAGGTGGTCTTGGAAATCTTGTAGCTTTGCCGTTGCAAGGAATGGCTCGTCGCAAAGGTAATAGTGTGTTTGTAGATAACAAGTTCAATGCGTATGAAGATCCATGGACGTTTTTATCACAAATACATAAGTTCTCGGAGACAGAACTTGATTTATTATTACGACAACATACGGTGCCTACATTAGGCGAACTTTCAAAGTCCAGCGAGACAAAGCCTTGGGAAACTCCTCAAATAGAAACTCCTTTAGCAGATTGCTATCCAAAACAAATCGTTCTGACAAGAGCAAACATGCTTTATATACCTTTAGCTAACTTATCCGCTAAATGTGTGAACGCTTTCAAGCGCATAGCGGCCTTCCGCAATCCTGAATTTTATGAAAAGCAAGGCATGCGTCTTTCCACTTACAATATTCCACGCATCATTTCTTGTTCTGAAATAACAGATGATTATCTCGCACTTCCACGTGGATGTGAAGATGCTGTTTGTGATGTCTTAAGCCAACATAATGTCAATGTTACGATTTCTGACAAAACAAATCCAGGGCGGAGCATCAATGTGACGTTTAAAGGAAAACTTCGAGAAGAACAACAAAAGGCAATTGAAGCTTTTGCGAAGCATAACATTGGCACACTGTCTGCCACGACAGCATTTGGAAAGACCGTATTTGCCATTGGCATGATTGCCAAGAGAAAGGTCAACACTCTGATACTTGTCCATAACAAAGCGTTGCTTGAACAATGGAAAGAGCGATTGGAAAACTTTCTTGAAATAAATGAAACCATAGAAGAACCGGAAAGAAGACGAGGACGAAAGAAGCAATCATCTATCATTGGTTGTTTATGTTCTGGCAAGAATTCCTTGCATTGTATAATTGACATTGCCTTGATACAGTCTTGTTTGACCGATGGCGAAGTGAAACCTTTTGTCAGAGATTACGGCATGGTTGTTGTCGACGAATGTCATCATGTCTCGTCTGTTAGTTTTGAACAGGTACTTAGGCAGGTGTCAGCTGCTTATGTTTATGGTTTAACAGCGACTCCTATCAGAAAAGATGGACATCAACCTATCATCTTTATGCAATGTGGAAAAATAAGATACACTTCCGATGCGAAAGCACAGATCGCAAACCAAGTTTTCAAACGCATTTTGATTCCGAGATTCACTTCTTTCCGCAATATAACATCTTCAGACAAGACTTATGTTCAAATTACACAAGCCTTGTCTGAAGATGTGAATAGAAACGAATTTATCATAGAAGATGTAAAAACAGCCATTATAAAGGGATATACTCCGCTGGTTTTAACTATACGTACAGCCCATGTAAAATTATTGGCAGAAATGCTAACGCCACATGTTGACCATGTAGTGCAACTCATTGGAGCCGAATCCACAAAGGAAAAGCGTATAGCGTTACAAAAGCTTCAGGAAACACCTCCAACAGAGTCACTTGTAATTGTGGCTACGGGAAAGTATGTGGGCGAAGGTTTCGATTATCCTCGTCTTAACACATTGTTTCTTACCATGCCTATCGCATGGAAAGGAAACGTAGAACAATACGCAGGGCGTTTGCATCGGGAGTATGAAGGAAAAAGTGTAGTGGTAATCTATGACTATGTAGATATCCATATTCCACTCTGCGACTCGATGTATCGCAAGCGTCTAAAGGGATACGCAGCTGCCGGCTATGGAAAAGATGCCGTTACGATTGTATCAGACAACAAGCCACGGAATCTGATATATGAACGAAATAATTATGAAATGGCATTCCGAAACGATTTGGCTAATGCTAAGCATTCTGTCATAATAGCAGTTCCCAAAGTGAAGTTTAAATATAGACCAGCCATTATGTCTATACTTTCCAACATTCTTCATAACGGTATTGATGTGGCAATACGTATCAAAGAGGAGGGAGCTAATGAGATGGAATTGGCAAATGTGGGAATAGATGTAGTATGTAACAATGTACAAACTCTACAATGTGCCATCATCGATAAACACATAGTCTGGTATGGAAATATGAACTTCTTTGGTTATAATTCAGAAACGAGTAATATTATGCGAATCGATGACAATAAAATAGCAGATGAAATGATAGACATATTATATGCTGATGCAGCAAAATAAAACTGATATAGAGAGTTGTTACATGCAAAATGTTGGCGTTTTATTTTGCAGTTTCGTGCATTTGTACTAACTTTGCAAAGTTAAGTACAACATCTCGGGGTTGACTGGATTTGACAGCGGGATGAAATGGTATGTAAGCA
>OHDW01000164.1_pt1 | contig 16065 bp, 15 predicted proteins | sample 1567131 | NCBI WGS metagenome assembly OHDW01 (sample SAMEA3879508, study PRJEB24766) | human gut metagenome | biome: human-associated habitat; feature: feces | place: USA | collected 1985/1987
GGGTGTATCCTTATTTAATATAGTAGCGGTACGTCGTAAAGTGGCATCTATATGGATGCATAAAGGTTGATAATAGTTATGGTATCTCAGACAGAATTTACGCTTCGTCCCCGTACCAGGGGATTTCACCTGATTACTGATGAAGTGGTGCGCAATTTGCCGCCACTTCCCCAAACAGGTTTGCTTTATTTGTTCATCAAACATACTAGTGCGGCATTAAGTATCAATGAAAATGCCGATCCGGATGTCCGTACGGATATGGAATCTATTTTTAATCATTTGATAAAGGAACGTGAGCCTTATTACGAACATACTTTAGAAGGTTGGGATGACATGCCTGCTCATGCAAAAGCAACAATTATAGGCGTCAGCCTCACTATTCCTATTACAGAAGGTCGGTTGAATATGGGTATTTGGCAGGGAATTTACCTTTGTGAGTTCCGCAACCATGGAGGTGGTCGTAAAATTGTAGCTACTGTAATGGGGGAATAACTTTTTCAGATGTTCATCCGGGTTATTATTTATTTAAAAAAATAGATTAATTCCACTTTAATCAGAACTCTTTTTTTAACTTTGTACCAATTCTTGAAAACAGATGAAAATTCATTTGAAAACAAGAAGGAACATATATAATTAAGAGCGTTTAAAATATTACCTTGTCTTAGAAAATCCCCAATTTTCAAAGCTGCACAAGTGTAATACAACAAGCGCTCACGTCTTGTGTTTATACTCCTTAACAGGATTAGTATATTCATAAAGACGTGGGACACTGTTGTTATTATTTGTGCAGCTGGTATGGGGATACCTCTAAGGCAGATAAAATATTAAGCAGGTCCCACGTCTCTTTTTTATGTCTGTACCATAAAAATGAACGGATAAAACTAGCCTGAGTGATGAAAATTATTGTTTGGAATTCGCAGGATAAATGTGTGGCTGATTATCATAAATTGATAAGAGGCTGCGATGTGTTGTGCCTGTTGGATTGCGGGCAATGGACGGTTCCGATGTATGCACTTCAGATACAGAATGGTCTGTTTCACTGGAAAGATGAGCATGAAGGCCTTTCCTATGATATATTTTATTGCTTGGAGAAGGTGGCGTTTATATGTCGGGATGGTTTGTACAGCGGAGAATCTGTTCTATATAGCATTCATTCCAATATAGGATCTTTGGTAGGTATTCGTTTGCAGGATGATTTTTGGCTGTTTGCCAACCATGAGTCTAATCGGAGCAATGCCTGTCATATAGGTGAGTTTTATTTGCGTGAAATCTCAGATCGTTTCAGAAAGGCAGCTTTTGTAGCCGATTTTAAGGAAAAGTCTTATTCTTGGGCACAGGAAACGATAGGTGGATTATATTGTATCGCTCCTCCCAAAGGATACCATCCGCATACCATCAATTATTTATTTACCATTCATGTGGCCTGTACGGATTTCTATTTGTTGGAAGGCTATAGTAGGGCTTCCAATCAGCCTACTTTCTTTAAATTGGAAATTTAATATGTTCCGGATTATAATTTTTCACTTTTTCCTTTGATAATAAAAGAATTAGTGTATATTTGCACATGAACAGTAACATTTTATAAGGAATTTACGTTATGGGCAGAGAACTTATATTTGACCGGTTTTCGCAGCAGGCTCTCCAGACCTTGCACCGGTATCGTGCCGTTATGTTCAGTCCTACGATGCTCATGTCTTTGGTTGTTTACCTATGATTTTTTTATCCTTAATTCTTACACATTAACATGAGTTTACTATGGACAACAGACCGACTATCGCTGAAGTACAAGAATGGGTACTGAAGCTTTATAACACGTGTGAACAAACCATCACTAGTGAGGAACGTAAAGAACAGCATAAATATGCCGTTATGGTACAACGGCCACAGGACAAAAAGTTCCTGGTGAAGATGCTGGACGAATCTTCTCAAATTCGTGATCGTAAGAAATTGGCAGAACGTATCAAGAAGTTGATAGACCGTTATGGTGTACCTGAGTTCTTGAATAAGCGTGATGCTTTCCTTTTTAAAATGTACCAGGCTTTTGGCCACCATTTTGATTTTATTGCCATACCAATCATAAAGAAGCGCCTTCGTATGGATACTTCTAAAGTGATTCTGGATGAGGCGCGTCCTAAATTAACAGCCCATCTGGCTGCCCGTTTTAAGCAAAAGATTGGTCAGAATGTAAATTTGCTGGGTGAGGTCGTATTAGGAAACGGAGAAGCAGACCATCGTTATTTCCATTATTTAGAAGCTTTGGAGGCTCCCGATATCAATTATATCTCCGTGAAAATATCGGGTATCTACGCACAGACCCATGCGCTGAATTATGAAGAAAGTTTTCCGGAACTGGTGAAACGTATGTGTGCGCTATATCAGAAAGCGATTGACTTTCCTTACGTAGATGAGAATGGTGTAAAACGTTCCAAGTTTGTCAATTTGGATATGGAGGAGTATAAAGATGCTCACTTTACATTGCGCTTGTTTAAAGAAGTGTTGAGCAGACCGGAATTTAAAAACTATTCGGCAGGTATTGTTGTACAGGCTTATCTGCCCGATGCGTATGAATTTCAGACTGAATTGTTGGACTTTGCCAAAGCGCGTATGGCTGATGGCGGTGCGCCATTGAAAATGCGGTTGGTAAAAGGTTGTAATCTGGAAATGGAAACGGTTATCTCTTCTCTTCGTGGCTGGCCTAATCCAGTGAGGACATCGAAAACAGAAGTCGATGCCAATTATTTGCATATTCTGGAACGGGCTTTGTTACCGGAGAATGCAAAAGCCTTGCATGTGGGGGTCGCTTCTCATAATTTGTTCACTATTGCATACGCCTATCTGTTGAGTCGGAAGCTGGGAAGCGCGGAGTACATGACTTTTGAGATGTTGGAAGGTATGGCTGATCATGTATGGCGTGCCCAATCCCAATTGGGAAATCATGTGATTTTATATGCACCGGTGGTAAAAGATGAGCATTTCCTGAATGCAGTATCTTACTTGGTCCGTCGTATGGATGAAAATACGGCTCCGGACAACTTTCTGACCCATTCGTTCAATTTGAAGCCGGGTACGGATACTTGGCGCTTCTTGCAGAACCAGTTTGAGGAAGCTTATAAGATGAAAGATGTTATTACGCATATTCCTACCCGTACACAAAACCGCTTGCATCGTTATACTCCCGTTCCACCAGCTGATGTAATGAAGAATGAACCTGATACTGATTTTGATTTGGCTCAGAACCAGGAGTGGGTTCGGAATATTTTTGCGAAGTGGAAGAAGTCACCGGCGGATTCACCTGAAATCATTCCTTTGCAGATAGGAGCTGAAACGGTGGTTTGTGAGAAGCGTCATAAATATATGGACCGTTGTCAGGATGATGAAGTTTGTGTATGTGAAATGTCACAAGCTGATGCCGGACAGGTGATGAAAATTTTGGAAATAGCCGAAAAAGATCCTGCCGGATGGAGAAAGACCACATTGCAGGAACGGCATAAAATAATGTATGAAGCTGCCAACAGACTGGGTGAGATGCGTGGTGATTTGATAGGTTGTATGTGTGCTGTGACAGGGAAGACAGTGGTGGAAGGCGATGTGGAGGTATCGGAGGGGATCGATTATGCTCGTTTTTATACCACTAGCATGAAGCAGTTTGCGGAATTGCCGGATGTGGATATTGCTCCTAAAGGGACTATTTTGGTTATTTCTCCGTGGAACTTTCCGTGTGCCATACCTATTGGTGGTATTGTGGCAGGACTGGCAGGAGGAAATACTGTGATTCTGAAACCGGCTACTGTTGCCGCTCCTGTGGCATGGTTGTTTGCCAAGGCATTTTGGGATGCAGGTGTGCCTAAAGAGGCTTTGCAGGTTATCATTACAGACCGTGAGGCATTAAAGGTATTGACTACTGCCCCAGCTGTCAAACATATTATTCTGACAGGAGGGACAGACACTGCCCAAAATATTGCACGCAGTAATCCGGCTACTCCATTGTCGGCAGAAACCGGTGGTAAGAATGCAATTATCTTGACAGCTTCCGGTGACCGTGACCATGCTATTATGAATATTGTGGCTTCTGCTTTTGGCAATGCCGGTCAAAAATGTTCCGCATGTTCTTTATTGCTGGTAGAACGCTCGGTCTATGAGGACAAGAACTTTCAAGATAAGTTGAAAGATGCCGCAACTAGTATGAAGGTGGGTAGTGTATGGAATCCTGGGAATGTGGTAGGTCCGATGATTACCAATAAGAATGATAAATTATTGAAAGCTCTGGAACTGGAAAAAGGGGAGTCTTGGCTGGTTCCACCTCGTTTTCTTGATAAGCATAAATATGTATTGGCTCCTACAGTGAAGTGGGGGGTACGTCCCGGCAACTATTCATTCAGAACGGAATTGTTCGGTCCGATGCTGAGCGTGGTTTGCATTGAGAATTTGCAGCAAGGCATTGATTTGGTAAACAGTTTGGAATATGGTTTGACTTCGGGCTTACAGAGTCTGGATGAAGGCGAACAGAAATTGTGGAAAGATTCAATTATGGCAGGTAACCTTTACATCAATCGTGGTATAACGGGGGCCATTGTAAATCGTCAGCCGTTCGGTGGAATGAAATTGTCGGCTTTTGGTGGAGGTGTGAAGGCGGGTGGTCCTAACTATTGTGCTTGTTTTGTAAATATTGCAGATAAGCCAGGCAGTACCACCGACTATACACAAAGTTATGTGAAGGCATACGAGCAGGAATTTGCGCATGCTCGTGATGTCAATAATCTGTATGGCGAGCAAAATGCATTCCGCTATCTGCCTTTAAAGAATATGGTTTTGCGTCTTTTCCCGGGAGATAACAATGAAGATGCAAAGATGATTGCTTTGGCTGCCAGAATTTGTCATACTCCATTGAGTATTAGTTTTGAACCTGGTGATGACCGTACCGCTGCATTGGCTTCTTTGGGATGTCCTTTAAAAGAAGAAGCGTTGGCCGGATTCCTGAAATCAATGAAGAATTATGAACGTATCCGCACTTGTGGGGCTGATATTCCGATGGAAATGTACGAGGAAGCTGCACGTATTGATAAGTATATTGCTACAGCTAAACCGGTGAAAGACGGACGTGTGGAATTGATTCATTACATCAAGGAGCAAAGTATTTCATTTGAATATCATCGTTATGGTAGTATTCTGGAGGTGCCGCCGGTAGAATAACTGTTTATATTATCGGGCGGAAACGTTACTTGGTGGAATGAATATTTTTTCGATCCTCCTTGTTTGTCGGATAAAGCAGATTTGTGTAAAAAACTTAGAAATAAGTAAGAAGGATAATATGGTGTAAAAGCAGTCCGGCATATGGATGAATATCTGTGCCGGACTGCTTTTTTATATTGCGGCGGAAGAAATGGAACTTTTGATAAACCTTTCGGACACACGCTTGTTTATGATAAGTTCATGTTTTTGACATGAGTAACATAAATCTATTGCAAAGACTAATGAAAGAAAATAGACCTCCTTTTTTGCCGTTTTCGCAATCTTGCTTTAATTATTTTAAAGTAAGGGGCTTTATTGGATTTTCGGAATTGTGTATCAGAACATTTCATCCTGATTCACAAAGATATATATGTCCCTATTTGCCCGATGCGCATATCTTGGAGTTCCGGCTTCCGGCAGCGACTATAGAGTGTGTTATCAATAAACAAGGTATATGCATTGAGGCTATCATGTTTACCGATTAGTAAGTGCTTAATCTTCCTTTTTCATTTCTTAATAATTAAGCCAAAGCTTGAATGAAGAAAGTTTTTCTTCACTGATGGTGATTTGGGCTTTGTAAGGAGGAAGGACACTGACTACTATCTTGCCATTAAAATAAGGTTCGGCATGGTCTATGGAAGCAATGCTGATAATAATCTGACGGTTGGCGCGAAAGAACTGTTCTGGGTCCAACTGTTCCATTAATTTATTCAGAGACAGGTCGATTATGTGTTCTTGTCCTTTTTGGGTGACGGCAAAAGTTATTTTATTTTCAGAATAGAAATAGGCTATGTCCGTTACTTGAAGAGACCAGAAACGGTCGGCTCCATAAATAAGGAAGCGTGTACGGTAACGTCTTTCTTTATGTTGCAGGGTATCCAGCAATGTATCCAGATATTCTTGGGGGCGGGAGATTCCTTTGTTTTGTAAAGTTTCGTATTTGATGATGGCATCGAGCAGACGTGTTTCGTCGATGGGTTTCAGTATATAATCTATGCTATTTACTGTAAATGCGCGGATGGCATATTGGTCGTAGGCAGTTGTAAAAATAATTATAGAGGAAGGATGCACGGCCGAAAGGAATCGAATGCGTTTCCATCTGCCAATTGGATATCGAGGAAGATCAGGTCGGGTTGTGGATTATCTTTAAACCAAGCCACAGCTTCGTCCACACTGCCCGGTATAATGGTCAGTGTCCATTGCGGGCGCAGACGGGTAATCATGGAATGTAACAAACGTGCTGCTGGCACTTCATCTTCTATAATGATTGCGTTTAGTTTATTCATATGCTAAAGGTACTTTTACGGTAAACAAATTGTTTGCTTTAGTGACAATGATTCCTTCGCCGAGCAGTAGTTTGCAACGGTTGGAAAGATTATTCAATCCTACTCCCGAAGAGGTGTCATTACTCTTTTTAGGTTGGATAGGGTTACTTACTGTCAGGTAATAATTTTCAATTTCTATATTAATTTGCATAGGCTTGTTTGAGGTGATGGAATTATGCTTGATGACATTTTCTACCAGCAGTTGCAAAGTTAGTGGCGGGAGCATGGCTTCAGGATAGTCTTCGGGAAGATGACATTTGTAACTGATGCAATTTCCTAATCGGACTTCGTGAAGAAAGAGGTAGGATTTCATAAATTCCAATTCTTCGCTTAAAGGTACCAAGACTTTATCTTGACTTTGAAGGACATAGCGGTAAACGCTGGACAGATGCTTAGTGAAGCGGACTGCATTGGCGGGATTGTATTCTATTTCTGCAATCAGCGTGTTAAGACTGTTGAACAGAAAGTGTGGATTGAGTTGGTTTTGCAGGGCGGTGTAACGGGCTGTGTTATTTTCTTTTTGAAGTTCGGCAGCTTCTTGTTGCAGTTTTAATGTGTTCTGAATAGAACGGTTAGATAAAAGTAGTCCTACAATAACTAACTCCACCAACCATACCAGAAAGAGGATGCGCCAGCCGCCATTTGGGAAAATAAATATGTTGTAGGAACCTACCAGAAGTTTTCCGACAATCAATAAACTATAATTCAAAAGAAAGAACAGAAGAGTTACGGCTATATAAATGGTAATAATTTTCCAACGTTTGCGGATATTCAATGCATATTGACTGTTTAGCCAGGAACTGAGCCGCAACGTTGAGTAGCCAAGAATATTGAAGGCTGTGATGAAGAAGATAAAAGCACCTTTGGAAAATAGCATATCTGCCACATGGGGTGACAAATCGGAATAATTGGCTAGAAGAAGATAGGAAAATGCTCCTAGTCCGGAGAATAAAAGGCCATATAATGTAACATTCCATTTCATGTGAACAAAGCTACAATATTTTACAGAATAATCATAGACTGGAGAGGTGTTAAATTAATATTTTCCATTCACTATAGGTACGGATAAATTCCGTTCCTTGGTGAATGGAAGAATATGCTTTTCATGATGGTTGGTTTTATCTAATATTTGTTTAAAGCTTTCAGCAATGCGGAATAGTGTCCTTGTGCAGAAACTTTGGCTTGTACATAGTTGGTTTGTGAAATCTGCCGATAGTTTTGTGCCTCTATCATTTCCACTATTGATACTTTCCCTTCTGTATATCTTTCCAATGCCATTTGTTCGTTTTTGCGGGCTTTTTCCAATGAGTTTCTAGTTAATTGTACTTGTTCCATTGCTTGAGACAAGGATACACGGGCTGTCTGCACTTCCAGATTTACATGGTCACTTACTTGGTGCAGATTATCAGTCGCGGCACCGATCTGGAAAGAGGCTGCCCGTTTTTCGTTGCGTCGTTTCCCCCATTCAAAAATAGGTACAGATAACTTAGCATAAACGGCATAGTTGGGATCAAGGTCGGATTTAAAGTTATATCCTGGTGAAGAGTAACTTCCTTCTATGCCGACATACAGTTGCGGTTTATATTTTGAGTCAGTCAGTTTCTTTGAGCTTTCGGCTATGCCTATTTGGTCGTATGCTATTTTTAGTTCCGGTCGGTTAGAACCGTCTTGCTTCCATAACTGCTCATTCATTACGATGGAAGGAATGGTATCTTCCACTTCCGTTATTTCATGAAGTGCCGTGCCAATCAGTGAATTAAGTGCCATTCTTCCTGTTTCCAAACTGCTTTTTGCTTGGAGCAATTGGTATTCGGCTTCATTTAGTTTTACTTCTGCCATAAGCAAGTCTTGCGGGTCAACTAGTCCTGCTTCGACTCGCTCACGGATAGTTTTGGTGAGTGAGGCGATAGAGTTTCGATAGTCGGTAGCAACTTGCAGAAGTTCGGCACGGGCTACGGTATTCCAGTATTGCATATCGGTTTGGTAGCACAGGGCGGAACGAAAGTATTCCGCCTGATGTGCTGCCAGACTATGTTGATGTTTTGCCATCCGGATGGTTTCCAGCAGACGCCCGCCTGTATAGACCGGCTGTAATAGGGTAAGTGAGGCACCATATTTCATGTCCTTGCCTTCGAACGTCAGTGGGTTTTGCATACTGGGCAAGTCCAGAGTGAGCTGGATGGGGTTGCCGGTATATTGAAAGTTGGCGTCACCCGAAAGTTTGGGACGCAAATCTTTTCGGGCGGCTTTTTCCAGTTCGATACTTGCAGAGATGTGTTTATCCGCCGCCTTCAGGTCGTGGTTGTATTCCACAGCCATCGACCTGTACTTTTCCAATAAATCACTTTGTTGGGAGAAAGTTGCGGACGGAACACTAAAAATAAAGATAAACAGTATATTAATTCTTTTCATAGGATGCATATTTAGAATTACTCTTAATTTTATAAAACATGGCATATAATGCCGGGGTTACGAATAACGTTAGCAATGTGGCAAACGTCAGTCCGAAAATAATAGTGGCTGCCATACCGCCGAATGCTATATCGAACAACAACGGAACCATTCCTAAAATAGTAGTGGTCGCTGCCATAAGTACAGGTCTTGTTCTTGACACTGTAGCTTCTATGATGGCGGTATAAGGTGCGATTCCATTTCGGCGCTGTATATTTATTTCATCCAGTAACACAATCACATTTTTAATAATCATACCTAATAATCCCAGCCATCCGGCGATGGGGAAGAAGCCGAAATCGAATCCGGTGAGCAGCATACCTATGGCAACCCCGATAAGGGAAAGGGGAAGGATACACAGGATAATGACCGGTTGTCTGAAGTTACTGAATAATGCTACAAGAATTACAATGAGCATCAGAAAAGCCAAAGGAAAGAACTTGGCAATGGCCTGCATCGCTTCGCCTTGGTCTTTGTATTGGGCATCCCAGAAGAAGGTATATCCTTCGGGCAATTCTATTTCTTCTATCTCTTTTCGTATTTCTCCGTGTACTTCCGCCATGGTGTGTCCCGGTTTTACTCCACACATGGCTGCCATGGATAACTGACGGTTATAAGTACGTATTTGCGGAAATTCCCAAGTGGTTTCAATTTTTTCCGTTACTTGTGACAGAGGTGCCGAATGCTCCCCGTTCCAAACAGAGAAATCCCCTAAAGATCGTTCGTCTGTAATATGAACCCCTTCCGATTTTAGTAATACAGGTACTTTCTTTTCATTATCCCGATAAATTCCTACAGGAGTTCCATCACTGATAGACTTGACGGATTGCATCATTTGTGCTTTGGTGATACCCAGTGCTCCGGCTTTTACCGGATCGTAAACAGGGCGGATCATTAAACTCATGTTGCCCCATTCGTTGCGGGCGTCCGCTACTTTGGGATTGCGGCGCATGATTTCTATTGCTTTCCCTGCCAGTGAATCTAGTACAGCAGGATCCGGTCCTAGAAAACGGGCTTCGATGACGGCTTCTGTCAAAGGGCTAAGCTCGAATTTGTTCACTTTTATCAGGGGTTCGGGATATTTCTGGCGAATGGAGTCTTGCAGTAGCGCATGTAATTCCTTTGAATCTTTGGAGGTCTTGCATTTTACCAGTATTTGTGCATAATTGGATTGAGGACCGAAAGATACATTGGATAAATAATAGCGGGGGGGCGTGCGACCTATGTAGGTAGAAACCATTTCTGTTTCTTCGTGTCCGCGTATATAGTCTGCCAGACTGCTTGCCATGCGGTCTGTTTCGTTAATGTTTGTTCCTTCGGGCAGCCACATATCTACGGTAAAGTATTGTTTTTCCAGTGCGGGTACGAATACTTTAGGAATAAATTTGAAACTCTAGGCAGAGAGTATCAGCATAATGGCCAGTGAGCCGATGGTGACCGACCGGTGGCGGAGCACCCAATGTAAAGCATTGCGGAAACGGTTGTAATATTTTCCGTCAAACAGTGCCGCTTTCAGTTCCTCGGGACGTGGGCGGCGGACAAATTCCTGTATAAAGAAAGGTGTCTGTGTCAGTGCGAACACCCAGCTGAACATCAGGGATACTCCGATAACCACGACTAATGAGGATAACAGTTCACCTTTGATATGTGGTGAATAATAGATAGGAAGGAAAGTAAGAATAGCGATTACGGTTGCTGCCAACAAGGGCAGGGCGGTAGTCGAGCAAGCCTGCATGATGGCTACACGTTTCCGCATTCCACGCTCCATATTGATTAAAGCGGAGTCTGACACAACAATGGCATTGTCTACCAACATCCCCATGGCGATAATGATGGCGGCCAGTGACATTCGCTGGAGTGCGATGCCGCAAGCCATCATGACAATGAGAGTGGCGAAGATGGAAAAAATCAGTCCGCTACCTATCAGCGTGCCATTCTTGAACCCGATGAAAAATAATAGAATGGCTATAACAGTTAAAACGGAAATGATGAGATTCAAGACAAAGCCTTGATTGGCAACGGCTGATTCATATCCTTGATCGTAGATAGAGGTCAGTTCATATCCTTCAGGCATGGATTGGGATAATTCGTCAATGCGTTTTTTCACAGCTTCTGCCATATCCACTACATTTCCGGTGGGGACGGTGGAGATGGCAATACCTATGGCCGGATTACCGTCAATGCGCATCAGATTGCTGGCAGGTGTCTGATAACTTTCTTCTATTTGTGCAATGTCGGCAAGGCGGAAATGTTCACCGGAGCGTGATACGATAGTCAGGTTTCTTATATCATCTAATGAATAAAAATTTCCAGTGGATTCAATGCGCAGCCGATTTTGTCCGGCATCAATACCTCCGGCATCCACCACTTTGTTTTGTGCTTCGAAAGCGCGGGCTATATCCGAGGTCGTAATTCCGCTTTGTGCCATGACGGATGGGCTGACAGACACGTCAATGGTAGGTGTCTGTATTCCGTAGATTTCTATTTTAGCAACATCTTTTATTTTCAATAGTTCGTTTTTGATAATCTTGGCTTCGTCTTCCAGTTCCCGATAGGTATGGCTCTTTCCAGTCAGTCCATAGAAAACTCCCAATACATCTCCAAAATCATCGTTAACAACAGATGGACCTGCTCCGGCGGGAAGTTTGCTTTGTACATCATTTACTTTACGGCGTAATTTGTCCCAAAGTTGTTGCATTTCGTCTGCCCGGATTTCCTTTTTTACATAAACGGTTATTTTTGAAAGTCCTGTTCGGTTTTCTGTTTTCAGATAATAAAGTTCACCAAGAGATTGGATGGATTCTTCCAGAACATCTGTTACTTGAGATTGTACCTCGGAGGGGGATGCTCCGGGATACGGAGTCAGTACGAGTGCTTGTTTGATGGTAAAGGGGGCGTCTTCCAGTTTTCCCATTTTGATATAGGAGAACAGCCCACCGGCCAATATCAATACCAACAGCAAGATAGTGACTGCTTTCTTCTGTAGAAAATATTTTACAAGTTTCATGATTGTTTATTTCTGTGATATTATTCGTTTTCTACACTTATTTTCATTCCATCCGATAGGAAGCGGAGCCCGCTGTTTGCTACAGTTTCATCAGGATACAAGCCTTCGGTGATAGATACATAACCGTTTGGCAATAGATCCCCTTTCTTTACTTTTCTCTTAGTTACTTGTTGGGTTTTGGAATTTACTACCCATAAATAATCTCCTTCTGTAGGGCGATGGCAAAGGGCTGTTTGAGGGATGGCTGCTCCTTGGGAAAGAGTTGAAACGGAAGGGGCATTTAGGCTTGCTTTACCAGACATACCTGCCAGTAATTTCCCTTCTTTATTGGGAAGTAGAGCGGTCAGCAGATAAGAGAGGTTATTGCGGGTAGTCCCTTTGGAAATTTCCATTATCTTAGCATTATATACTTTATCGGGTTGGGCGTCAAATCGTACTTGTATTGTATCTAGTGCTTGCGCTGCACGGGCAATGTCTTGAGTGACATAAATCTCCAGTTTAAGTTGGTCTATATCAATAAAAGAAATGATGGGCTGGGTTGCTTTCACGTCTTGAAATTTCTCTATATATACTTCACCCACATAACCATTGAATGGAGCGATAAGGTGTGTGTCTTCCAGTTCATAGGAAGCTGTATTGAAAGTTGTTTTTGCAGTGATATAGTCTGCTTTTGCTTTTTCATAAGTACTTGCAGAAACATTTCCTTTGCCGTATAACTTTTGTATACGTTCGAATTCCGCTTTTGCCTGATGGTAGATTGCTTCGGCACGTTCTTTACGGATGCGGAAATCGCGCGGATCTATTTCGGCTATGATGCTGCCTTGTTGGTATCGGTTACCTGCGTATACATCGAAACGGTCGATGGGACCGCCTACTCGGAAAGATAACTCGGAAGTGCGAAAAGGTCGGGCAATAAAAGAGAATTCTTTGTCACCCTGATGTGAAACTGGAACAGCTTGTGTTGTTTTTACAATAAGGTCTTGTTTTTTATCATTGCCTTCGGCAGCACAGGAAGAAAGTAGTGCGGCAAGGCTTAATAATAGCATGGAATGTACGTTTATCTTCATATTTTGTCTTTTAAGTTTGAAACAAAAATAAAGATTGAAGGGAGAACAGATGGGGAAGAAAATGCTGAAACCGGAAAAAGAAGACCGGAAAAAGGGAAAATGCATCCTGAATAATTTTATCAATGAAGTAAAAAAAGATTTATTCAGGCAACTTTTTATACAGAATAGCTGTTTTTATCAGTAAGATGATTAACTATAAACTCTAAAGAATAAAGCGTATGTATTTTATTTGGTACATTATTATCGGAATTATTGCTGGTTTTGTTGCCGGTAAGTTGATGAGAGGGGGAGGTTTCGAACTCTTTATTAATTTATTGGTTGGTATTGTTGGTGGTGTCCTGGGCGGCTGGGTATTCAGTTTGTTTGGTATTGCAGCAACTGGTATTATTGGCAGTCTTGTTACCTCTATTGTGGGAGCTATATTATTGTTGTGGATTGTTTCTTTGCTCAAGAGGTCTGATATTTCTTGAATTATAAGAGTAAAAAAGAACCGTCCTGACGACACGCTTGCCGGGGGCGGTTCCTAACCAAACAAATCAAAAAATATAAGTATATTAACTAATTGCTTCCACCTCCTAAGGCACGGTAAAGCATGATATGCAGTTTACAAGATTCCACATTCAGAGCGATACGTTCCAATTCACAATCCAGGAAACGTTCATCGGCCGACAGTACATCCAGATAGCCTGCGAATCCTACTTTAAACATTTCATTTGCATTATAAATAGATCGATGATGGATACGGCTTTCTTCTTCTTTCAACTTTTTGCGCTGGTGCATTTGCGATGATGCAGTAATGAGGTTTAATACTTCTTCATAGGCTTTTAATACCGTATCGTGATATCCTAACAAAGCGATGCGTTGCTGGCTTTTCGCATCATTCCATAATGCACGTATAGTATTTTGTTTGAATATAGGTGCTGTGATACCTGCACCGAGATTGTAAACCAGGGATGCAGGAGCAGTAAACCATTTATCCAGATCAAATGCGTTAAAACCTCCGTTTCCTCCAATCACGATGGATGGGAAGAAAGCTTTTCGCGCTGCAGATACGTCGGATTTACTAGCTAATAACTCCAGTTCGGCAGCCTTTATATCCGGGCGATATTGCAAAAGTTGTGACGGGATTCCTGCATCTGTGGGAAACTCATAACTACATGCAGTTTCAAATGACACTCGTTTCACCTTGAAAGGCAGTCGTCCTAATAAGGTGGCGATGGCACGTTCCTTTTCACTTATTTGCTGTTCGTTTGCAAGCAGCATTTCTTCCAATTTAAGGCGTCGTGACCGGAATTGGTCTACAGAAAGTCGGGTTACTTCACCTTCTTTCATCAGTTCATCGGTTAAATTATAAGCATCTCTGGCTGTTAGGATGGCTTCGCGTAGCACATATCGCTGTTTATCCAGTCCTATTAATTCAAAATAGTGTGTACCTACTTCTGATATCAATAAGGTGCGTGCCAGACGCATAGCTTCTACAGACTGCATCCAGCGGGATACGGACGATCGTTTTTTATCGGTTAGCTTACCCCATATGTCAGCTTCCCATTGAAAATTGAGTCCTAGGTTGAAATTCCGGTAGGGATCTGGAATATGTTTGTCTTTTTCTAAATCGGGAGTGTTGGTGGTGCTGTTACCAACTCCGTCCATAGTGTACTCGCCAAAACGTTGTACTCCACCATCAATGCCTAATGAAAGATCGGGCAGCAGCGCTCCTTTTCCTACTCGAACTTGTGAACGGGCAATGGATATCCGTTCTATAGTTTGAAGGAATGAATGATTGTTATTTAACGCTTCGGCTATATAACTTTGCAATAACGTATCTGGAAAAAATGTTTTCCATGACATGGAAGAGATAGTAGTGCTGTCCGTTTCCCTATCCATATAGAACTTGGGTAACTCTATCTTTTCTGTCGGAGTAAGGGAAGGGGCTTTGCAACTTACCATAATCAGACAGAAAGCTCCTATTATTAAACCTGTTTTGTTTATATTGTTATTTTTCATCTTCTTCATCATAGCTGACTTTATTACGGTTAAGATGTGCAGACCAACTCTCGAAAATAAGGTAAAGTCCAGGTACAAGGAAGATTCCTACGAATGTACCGATAAACATACCTCCGGCGGCAGCTGTTCCGATGGAACGGTTGCCCAAAGCACCGGCTCCGCTTGCCATTACCAACGGGATTAGTCCGCATATAAATGCAAAGGATGTCATCAGGATGGGGCGCAGACGGCTTACGGAACCTCTAACGGCAGCATCAAAGATGCTCATTCCCTGTTTGCGGTACTGGTTGGCCATTTCCACAATAAGAATGGCATTTTTGCCTAGCAGACCAATCAACATTACCAAGGCTACCTGGGCATAAATATTATTTTCCAAGCCTGCCAGTTGCAGGAAAAAATAAGAACCGAAGATACCTGCCGGCAATGAAAGTATGACGGGAAAAGGCAGTAACAGACTCTCGTATTGTGCTGCCAGCAACAAATAAACAAACAGCAGGCAGATACCGAAAATGAGAACGGTTTGTCCACCCGAATCTTTCTCTTCACGAGTAACTCCTGACCATTCTATATCATAACCGCGAGGTAATGTCTCTTTGGCAATTTGTTCCACTGCTTCGATAACCTCTCCTGAACTGACTCCTTCGGCAGGTTCACCTGTAATCAAGGCCGAGGTGAACATATTGTAGCGTGTAATCTGGTTAGGACCGAATATACGGTCCATCGTCATAAAGTTAGAGTAGGGTACCATATTCCCGTCCTTGTTCTTGGCATAGAACTTATACAGATCTTCAGGATTCATACGATACTCTGGAGAAGCCTGTAACATCACCTTATACATTTGTCCGAAACGAATAAAGTTGGATGAGTAGAAACTGCCGATATAGGATTGGAGTGTTTCCATGGATTCATTTAGATTTACTCCTAATTTAGCTGCTTTAGCAATATCCACTTTCAGCAGATATTGTGGAAAATTAGGATTGAA
>OHDW01000168.1_pt1 | contig 15907 bp, 10 predicted proteins | sample 1567131 | NCBI WGS metagenome assembly OHDW01 (sample SAMEA3879508, study PRJEB24766) | human gut metagenome | biome: human-associated habitat; feature: feces | place: USA | collected 1985/1987
CGTCCCGGTGCTGGATGGGGACAAAGCCCTGCAGCTGCATGAGCTGCCTGCCATAGCCGGATACGGCGCCCTCCAGCGGACAGTACAGCGCGTAGGTATACTCCCGGCTAAGGGCGGTGGTCAGCACCTCCGTCAGCAGGAGCTGGCCGAAATCCAGCTGCCGCTGGCCCTTGGGGACGAACAGACCGCTGAGCAGCAGGGTGCGGCCTCCGGCGTTCTGGCGGACGATGCCGCTGAGGATCGGGTCGTTCAGCCGCGCAAACAGGTGCTGGGAGTCCAGACAGCGGTAGGACGCGGCGCCCAGCACCTCGCCGCTGACGCCGTCGCACAGCAGCATGAGCTCGTCGCCGCTATCCGTCAGACGGCGGCGCATGGCGGCGGCGGAGGCGGGGAAGATCCGCCGGAGCAGGGTGTCTGTCCGCTCCTCCGGGCCGGAGCAGGAGATGAAGGTCAGATCCTCCGTCCGCAGCACCGGTTTATCCTGCGGCTCCCGCAGGTACAGACCCTGCCGGTAGATGAACTCCTGCGCCATGGGGTCGATGAGGTTGGACACGTCCCGGTTGGCGTCCACCGCCTCCCGGATGCGGGTGGAGCTGATCTCCTCCAGCTGGGGCGGCAGCGTCAGCTCCACCACATGGCCGGTGATGCAGCGGTAGTCCGCCGGCTCGGCGCCCGGCTCGGTGCGGCGGAAAATCACATGGTCAAAGGTGTGGATGGAGTCCGCCGTGGGCGCTTTGCGGTAGGAGGAGGCGTGAGCTACCACGTCGCTGCCCACCACGATGGAAACGCGCCGTCCCGGAAATGCCTGCCGCAGCCGGCGCAGGTTGTCGGGATTGGCGATGTTCACCGGGAAATCCTCCGGGAAAAGGTGGACGTGGAACTCGTTGGCCACGGACATGGCCGCGATGCGGCGGCGAATGCGGGTGGGCTGTGTGCGCTTGGACCAGGAGAATTCGTCGATGGCCAGCAGCACCTCGAAGCCCGCGTCCCGGATAGCGCGGACGATGCCCTTGTGGGACAGGGTGAAGGGGTCGAAGGTGCCGGGGAAGAACGCCACAGGCCGGGGCGCGCCGAAGTCAAAGCCCTTCCGGAACAGCTGTTCCTCCGTCATGAAGCGATAGAGCTTGCCCAGCATGGCGGCGCGATAGTAGAACGTCAGCCCGTCGTCCGGCTCCTCGTCGTAGGCGGCCAGCAGCTTGCGCTCCGTCAGCACAAAGGCGCGGCACTTCTCGTGATCGCCCAGCTCCACCGAGCCGAAGACCCGGCGGCCCAGCACATACAGAGCCTCCTGCCGCACGGCGTTGTCGATGCCGTACAGACCCCGCATCAGCATGCCCAACAGCCGCTGACGGCGGCGGCGATAGGCGTCGTCCGTCTCCGGGAAGCGGGTACGGTAGGCATCATACGTCTCGTAGATGATGCCCACGGTGTCCAGCACGGAGGCGGCCACCCGGCTGTCGAAGGCGCTGAGGTTGACCCACAGGTCATCCAGCACCTCATCCAGCTCGGCGGGGGGCAGCCACAGGGCAAAGCGACCCAGATAGTCGGGGATATATTTGGTGAATTCCTGCTGCCCCAGCTCCAGACCGCGGCACAGCTCTACCGCCACCTCGTTGCGCTGATCCACCGTCAGCCGGGGCGCCAGCTCCAGCAGGGCGCTGCCGGCGCTGTGGCGCACGGTGACACGGTCACTGACCTTGATGAGGTTGGACAGATGGGTGGCGATATGCAGCGCGGGGCTGCTGCCGCTGCGGGCAAAGTCCGTCAGCAGACGGATATTGGCCTGCTTGGTGATCCACGGCGTGGCGGTTTTCAGGTTATCCAGAAAGATCTCGGATACGGCGTCATCCGGCAGGGTGATGGGGGCGCCGTCCCGCAGCACGTCCTCCCGCAGCAGCCGGAGGGTAGTGCTGCCGCCGCAGTCCATGCGCGCCAGCACCCGCAGCGCTCCGGCGGATCGGGGCGACGAGCGGCGCAGGCGATCCAGCAGCAGCACGGCGGCGGTACGCACCTGCACGTCCTGCCGGGCAGAGAGGGTCTCCGCGAACCGCAGCAGCAGCGCCCCGTGGCGGGCATACACCGTGTCCGGCAGGGAGACCGCCGCGTCCAGAAGCTGGAACGCCGTGGCGTCATCCAGCTGGTCGGGGCGGCGGTAGTAGGAGAACAGCGGCGTCAGGAAACGCTCCTCTCTTCCGGCGGCGTGCTGAAGCAGGGAGGCGACCACGAATTTCAGGGTATAGCCGATCCAGCGGCGGTGCTGGGGCATCAGCTTGTGATCGGGATAGATGATCTTGTCCAGATACAGCTTCCACTGATCCAGATCGGTGACGCCGCGTGGGTCGGGACGGCTGCCGGCGGGACGCTCCTTGGCGTAGCCGGCGTGGAAGCCGCCGATGATCTCGCCCAGCAGCGCCGCCGCCTGTCGGCGGATGTCGCCCTCCCGGTGCATCAGCAGCTCATAGAGGAAGGCCAGCGTCTGTACCTTCTGGGGAATGTGCAGGTACAGGGAGTAGGATTCAAATACGCCCAGATAGGCGCGGAGACGACGCCAGTTAGTCTCGCCGCGGGCCAGCTCCAGCAGTTGGGCAAAGCTGCGCTGGCCGGTGAGACGGCTCATCAGCTCCATATTGTGTCCCACGCACTGCATGGTCAGGGCGTGGAGCGCCTCATCATCAGTCATGAGGGCGGTCTGCTTCTCCGGGCGGGGCGGCGTGTCATGCCCTTGCAGCGTCACATCCACGCCCCTGTCGACCATGAACTGCTCAAAGTCACGCAGCCGGGCGTAGACCCGCATATACCGGCATCGCTTGGCGTCGTCCACGCCGTCCAGCTTGGACAGGATCACGTCAAAGGCCTCCGCCAGCGAGGAGATGCGGGTGATCTCCCGCCCGTCGGGATCGCGGCTCTGCTTTACCCGGAAATCCGCGTAGATCAGCAGCAGCGATTCCACCGACAGATAGTCCGGCTCCAGATCCCAGACGGAGTGGTTGGCGGCCACATGACCGATGTCGGTGATACGGCGGCGGCGGAACCACAGGTCGGTGTAGTAGTAGTGCAGGTAGGGTACCCGCTCGCCGGGGCGGCAGCCGAACTTGCCGATATCGTGTCCGGCGGCGCTGCCGGACACCAGCGCCAGATCCAGCGGGATACCGGCCCGGCGCAGGCCGCGGGCGGCGGTCATGGCCACATGGTGGACGCCGGCGATATGCTCCAGCGTGCGGTAGGGTGTGGCCTCCAGCCCCAGACGCATCAGCTCGTAGACGTACTCCCGCTTCCAGCTCCGCAGCATCTGGCCGAGGCTGGCGACGCAGGAACAGCCGGATAGCTCCTCCTCCGTGGGGAAGTCGAAGGTCCATGCCGGGTCTCCGCCGCAAACAGCACCTGTAGGACAGAGAGAAGGAATACGGCTCCGGCGGCGCAGGACGTGTCCGCGTCCTCCTCTGGAAACAGCAGGCGGCAGGCGAAATCGTAGGCGTATGCCAGCCAGCCCCGCGCGGGCTCCTGCCCACCGCTGAGGGCGTCCAGCTCCGGGCGGCACAGCGCCAGCACCTCGGCGCAGCGCAGCCGTACCCCGTGGAACAGCGGGGCAAAGCGCTGCATATAGTTCTCCGCCTCCAGCGCCCGGGCAAAGGACTCCCCGCCGGGGAGCCAGTCCGCCGCCGGGCGGTTGGTCAGGCGGCGGCGCAGAGCGCCGTTCATCTGCCGGATGCGTTTTTTTGTCATGGCGATCCCTCCTGCGTCAGAGGCGCACCGCCCGGAAAAGCTCCGGGCGGCGGCAGTTTTCATCAAATATTTTATGCCATGAGCGCAGGCGCTGTCAACATTTTCCCGCCCGCAAACTTATACAGCCCTTAAACTTTTGTTCATGCTTTATTCACATTTGCGAAAAAGGGGCATGGTATGATAAAAGCGACTTTTTTTCGGCGGATATACCCACGTTTTGCGGAACATTTTTCCGGGGCGCTCCGTCATAGAAGTATGTGAGATACTGCGGCGTGCCGCAGAGGAAAAGCAAAGGAGATATAGAAAAGATGAAGAAAGCTGCATTCATTCTGGCGCTGGTCATGCTGCTGGGCGTAGCGGCCGGCTGCGGCGAGAGTAACGGCGAGGCATCCGTCCAGTCCGTCTCCATGATCTGCGGGATCGGCACCGCCGGCCTGACAGACCGGTTCGCAGGTGTGGTCAGCGCAATGGGCGAGACAAATATCAAAAAGGACGACTCCCTGACCATCGGGGAGATCAAGGTTAAAGTGGGCGACGCCGTCAAGGTGGGCGACGTGCTGTTTACCTACGACATGAGCCAGCTTGAGATCAGCCTGGAGGAGGCGCAGCTGGCGCTGGATGATCTGAAGGACACGCTGGCCGACAAGGAGAAGGAGAAGGAGCAGGCCGAGGCCGCGTTGAATGAGATCGAGGACGACACCGAGAGAAACAAGACCCTTGGACAGATCCGCCAGATCAATCTGGATATCCGCACTACCAACCGCAGCATCACGGAAAAGGGCCGGGAAATCGAGAAGATACAGAACAATATGAAGAACAGCTCCGTCAAGGCGGAGGTGGAGGGCGAGGTCAAGAGCGTCAATCCCAACGGCGGCACCGACGACCGGGGCAACGCCCTGCCGCTGATCTCCATCGTCCAGACCGGCGGCTTCCGGGTCAAGGGCTACGTCAATGAGAGCAATGCGTCGGTGCTGAACGAGGGCGCCAAGGTGGTCATCCGCGCCCGCACCGGCAATCAGACCTGGAGCGGCGCCATCACCAGCATCGACTGGAACAACCCGGCGCAGAGCGGCGGCAGCAACTACTACGATGGCGGCTCCAGCGACACCGGCACCTCCAGCAAATATCCGTTCTATGTGGAGCTGGACAGCAGCGACGGACTGCTGCTGGGCCAGCACGTGTACATCGAGCCGGATCTGGGCCAGAGCGACAGCCCCGCCGGCATCCAGCTTCCGGCCGGCTTTATCAACGACGCCGACACCTCTCCGTGGGTGTGGGCGCAGGGCAGCAACGGCAAGCTGGAGAAGCGCAGCGTGACGCTGGGCGAATACAACGGCGAGCTGGATACCTACGCCGTGACGGACGGCCTGACGGCCTCGGACTATATCGCCTACCCCGACGACACGCTGAAGGCCGGTATGACCTGCGTCACCTATGACGAGAGCACCTTTGAGCCGGATGACAGCGTCACCACCCCGGGCGGCGACATGGACGGCATGGACGGCATGGATAGCATGCCCGGCGGCACGGATGGTATGGACGGTGGCATGGATGGCATGGACGGCATGACCGGCGGCACGGACATTCCGGAGGATATGCAGACCGCGGATGCGCCGGTGGAGGGTTGAGTATGATCCTTGAAATGCGCGATATCTGCAAGGACTACCCCATGGGAAAATCCGTGAACCACATTCTCAAGCACATCGATCTGGATGTGGAGGCGGGGGAGTATCTTGCCATTATGGGTCCTTCCGGCAGCGGAAAGACCACGCTGATGAATCTCATCGGCTGCCTGGACGTACCTACCAGCGGCAGCTACCTGCTGGGCGGGCAGGACATCACCAAATGCACCCCCAAGCAGCTGGCGGAGGTGCGGAACAAGCAGCTGGGTTTCGTGTTCCAGTCCTTCAACCTGCTGCCCAAGCTGACGGCACTGGAAAATGTGGCGCTTCCCCTGCTGTACGGCGGCGTGAAAAAGGCCGAGCGGCTGGAGCGCGCCCGGGAGGCGCTGGAGACGGTGGGGCTTGCCGACCGTGTGGACCACCGGCCTGACCAGCTCTCCGGCGGCCAGTGCCAGCGTGTGGCCATTGCCCGCGCCATCGTGGGAAAGCCCCAGCTGCTGCTGGCTGACGAGCCCACCGGCGCGTTGGACTCTGCCAGCGGCGCGGCGGTGATGGAGCTGTTCCAGCAGCTCCATGACAGTGGCTCCACCATCATTATGATCACCCACGATCAGGGCATCGCGCAGCATGCCCACACCATTATGAACATCCGCGACGGTGTGCTGTCAGGAGGTGCGTTCCATGAATAAAACCCTGAAAAAGACGCTGCTGATCGCGGGCATTGCCGTGGCGGTATGTGCCGCCGTCTGGGGCGGTCTGACGCTGGCGCGGAACGCCCAGCGGGGCGACGTCAACGTGTATCAGGTATCCGATTTTGCCATGACCGACTACTGGGGCGACACCGCCAACACCAGCGGCACCGTGAGCACGGATAAATTACAAAAGATCTATATCTCCGAGACCCAGGAGGTCAGTGCGATCTACGTCAAGGAGGGGCAGAACGTCAAAAAGGGCGATAAGCTGCTGGCTTACGACTCCTCCCTGTCTCAGGCGCAGGTGGAGCAGGCGGAGATCGATCTGGACACGGCACAGCTCAACGCCAAGGCCGCCAAACAAAATCTGGAGCTGTACAAAATAGCGGAGGACAAGGAAAAGCTGCAGATCGAATACGACACCCAGTACGCCAAGCTGGAGGCTCTGATCCAGGCGCAGGACAAGGAGGCGGGCCGCTACGAGCCTGTGAAGGAGGGTCTGCTTTCTGTCGAAGGCAGCAACGGCAAAACAAAGTCGACGCCGCTGTACTATCAGATGCTGGAGGACAACGGCACGCAGGAGTACTACCTGACGGACGAGTTCATCCGCACGAAGATCCTCAAGCACCGCACCAGCGCCTATGTGGTGCTGGTGGAGAAGGCGGGCAACGTGAACAACGGCGCCGTCACCTGCTACGGTATGTACCTTGTGGCAGATGACACCGCCGCACCGGTGAAGCTGAAGATGCTCAACGACCTGCCGCCCTACGAGGACGCCTACTCCACGAAGAACACCAAGGAGATCAAGGAGGCCAGAGAGAAGCTGGACAAGATCAAGGAGCTGCTGGATACCTCCCTCACCAAGGAGGAGCTGAAGGCGCTGATCGCCAGCACCGAGAAGGAGGTCTATTCCACCCAGCGTGCCGTCCGGCGGGCGCAGATCGAGCTGGATAAGAAGAAAAAGGAGCTGGGAGACGGCAACGTGTACAGCGAGATCGACGGCGTTGTGAAGGTCGTGCGGGACGCAAAAGAGGCCTTCAACAACAGCGAGCCTGTGGTGGAGGTCTCCGGCGGCGGCGGTTACTACGTTACCGGCACCATCGGCGAGCTGGATCTGGGTACCGTCAAGATCGGCGACACGGTGCAGATCAGCAGCTGGATGACCGGCGCAAGCTGTGAGGGCAAGATCGTGGAGATCAGCGATTTCCCCACGGACAACGGCAGCTCCTGGGGCGGAGACTCCAACAGCAACGTGTCCTACTACCCCTTTAAGGTATTTGTGTCCGAGGACGCCGACCTGCAGGCCGGCGACTATGTGGATATGTCCTATCAGAAGACCGTGGCAACCGACGGCCCCAGCCTATACCTGCAAACCATGTTCATCCGCTCCGAAAACGGCAAGAGCTATGTGCTGGCGCGGGGTGAGGACGGCAAGCTGGAGCAGCGCTGGATCCAGACGGGCCGCGACCTGTGGGGCAGCTACACCCAGATCCGCGGCGGCTTGACGGTGGACGATTATGTGGCGTTCCCCTACGGCCGTGACGTGAAGCCCGGCGCCGCCACGGTGGAGGCCACGGCGGATCAGCTGTACGGCGGTATGTAAGGAGGGCGAAGGTATGTTAGAAAATATCAATCTCGCCTTTCAGGGCGTTTGGAGCCACAAGCTGCGGTCATTCCTGACCATGCTGGGCATTATCATCGGCATTGCCGCCATCATCACCATCGTGTCCACCATTCAGGGCACCAACGAGCAGATCAAGGAGAACCTGATCGGCGCAGGCAACAATGTGGTGCGTGTCCAGCTGACGCAGGACGGCAATCAGGTGGAGCTGGGCTATATGGCGCTGCCCGAGGGCGTCAGCGTCATCACCGAGGAGATGCGCGATGAGATGAGCAAGCTGGACAGCGTGGCGGATGTGGCGCTGTACCACCAGCGCCAGTGGCCCGACGGTGTGTACGTGGGCAACAACTCCTTCAGCGGCAACCTGTACGGCATCGACAGCCACTATCTGGCCGCAGCGGACTATGCTGTCAACTATGGCCGGGGCTTCAGCGCGTCGGACTTTGCCGCCTGCCGGAAGGTGGCGCTCATCGACACCAAGACGGCGCAGAGTCTGTTTCAGGGTGAAAACCCCATCGGCGGCACCATGGAGATCTCCGGCGAGCCGTTCACCGTGGTGGGTGTGATCTCTCCGCGGGTGACCTCCGAGCCGGTGATCAACAACCTTAACGACTACTATATGTACACCGGCAATACCTCCGGCACGGTGTTTATCCCTGACAGCTGCTGGCCCATCGTCTATCGCTATGACGAGCCCCAGTCCGTGGCGGTTCGCGCCACGTCCACCAACGATATGACCACCGCCGGCAACAACGTGGCGGAGTACCTGAACGGTCATGTTATCTCCGGCGACACGTTCAAGTACCAGTCCAAGGACCTGCTGGAGCAGGCCAGCCAGCTGCAAAGCCTGTCCGAAAGCTCCAACAAGCAGCTGATCTGGATCGCCGCCATCTCTCTGGTGGTGGGCGGCATCGGCGTGATGAACATCATGCTGGTGTCGGTGACGGAGCGTACCCGCGAGATCGGCCTGAAGATCGCCATCGGCGCCCAGCAGAGCCGGATCCGCTGGCAGTTCCTGACGGAGGCGGCGGTGCTGACCAGCATGGGCGGCATCCTGGGCGTAGGCTGCGGCATCGGCCTTGCGGAGATGATGTCCCATGTCATGAGCACGCCGGTGGCCATCAGCGTACCGGCCTGCATCATCGCCGTGGCCTTCTCCATGTGCATCGGCGTGGTATTCGGCTTCGTACCGGCGGTGAAGGCCTCCAAGCTCAACCCCATCGAGGCGCTGCGCCGCGAATAAAAAAACACACAAAAAAGAAAGACCTGCCCGGCAGGTCTTTCTTTCTTGCTTTTTTCAGCGGGTGGTAGGCGGCGGCGCGTTCCAGCCGTCGGGGAAGTTTGCCAGCACCCAGCGGCGGGTGTGGTCGATAAAGGCGCGGGTACTGTTGGACAGGGCGTTTTTGTCCTTGACGCAGACGCCGATGTTCCGGTAGAAGGGCTGGGGCAGAGAACAGGCCACCAGCGGGTAGGCGCAGCGGTAGAGCATCAGCTCCTCCATGATGCTGATGCCCAGTCCGTTGGACACCATGGCCAGAATGGTCTGGTCCTGCTGAACGGTGTACTGGATCTTCGGCGTGATGCCCAGCGTGTCGAACACCGCCTGTATCTCATAGTCGTCCCCCTCGTCCAGCAGGATCAGGGGGTACTTCTCCAGTGCCTCCGGCGGGAAGGGGTCGGCGCCGGCCAGCGGGTGTCCGCAGGGAACGATGACCTTCCACTGATCCTGCTGCAAAAGCCAGCAGTCCAGATACTTTTCCGCCGGGGCGGGCAGGCTGATAAAACCGCAGTCCGCCTGCCCCTTGAGTACCCAGTCGCTGATCTCATTGTTGAAGTTGGAGGGCAGCAGCTCAAATTCGATGCGGGGGTACAGCTCCTGAAATGTCTTGAGAATGTTGGGCAGCCACTTTTCCGACACGCTGGTGAAGGTGGCGACCTTCACCAGACCGGTTTCCATCCCTCGCAGGTCGGCGGCCCGCTGCTCCAGCTGGTGCTGCATGGCGCACATCTTCTCAAAATAGGGCATCAGCGCCCGGCCATCCGCCGTGGGGGTGACACCGCCGTGACTGCGGATGAGCAGGGAAACGCCCAGCTCCTCCTCCAGCGAGCTGATGGCATGGCTGATGCCGGACTGGGTAAAGCTCAGCTCCCGCGCCGCCGCTGTAAAGCTGCCGCGCTCCACCGTTTTCAAAAAGATCTGGTATTTTGCCACGCTCATGCGCCCACGCTCCTCTCTTTGCGCCAGTATACCACACCGTGTTGTGCGGTGCAAAGTATTTTTCATGATTTTGATGAATATGATGCGTTTTACAAATTGAATATTGTATGATACAGTAAAGATACATTAAAGAGACGTTAAGAATTCAACAGAAAAGGAGGCGCTGAAGCATGGGTCCGAATGTTATGTTGGCAGCTCTGGCCGGTCTTCTTCTGGTGGTCGGCATCGTCAGCAGAGTCACAGACAAGTAAAACTTTTCTTTTCCCGTTGTGTATATCCCGCCCGGAGGGACCTCCCCAAGCCTCCGGCACGACAGTCCCGCGCAGTGCGCGGGGCTGTCGCTTTTTCCGGGGAGGTACGGCAGAAAAGAAAAGCTTCCTATATCATTCCGTGTTTTCTTGTGGTATAATCGCCGCAGAACGGCTGCCGCATAAGGCGGCCGCAAAGAAAAAAGAGGTATCGGGACATGACACAGAAAAAGACGCATACGCTGTCGCTGCTGGCGGCACTGACCTCCGCCGTGATCTTCGGCATGAGCTTTATGTTCTCCAAGCTGGCGCTGGAGGTGGCGGCGCCTACGGTGCTGCTGGCCTTTCGGTTCACCGTGGCGGTGGCGGCCATGTCGCTGGTCATCTTAGTCAATGCGCTGGTAGGAAAGCTCCGGGGGCGGCCGCTGTTCGCCTTTTCCCTGCGGGGCAAGCCGGTGTATAAGCTGGTGCTGCTGGGCATCGTGCAGCCGGTGGCGTATTTTATCTTCGAGAACTACGGTATCCTGTACACCTCCTCGGCGGTGGCGGGTACCATCATCGCCGCCGTGCCGGTGTGCTGCATCCTCATGGATGTGCTGGTGCTCCACGAGCGGGTGACGCTGAAGCAGGTGCTGTGCGCGCTGGGCGCCATCGGCGGCGTGGCGCTGATCTCCGTGGGCGGCGCCATGATGGTCTCCGCGCTGGGTATGCTGTTTCTGGTGCTGACCATGCTCAGCGATACGCTGTACTACGGCATCAGCCACAACGCCGCCAAGCGCTTCACCCCCTTTGAGATGACCTACGTCATGTTCATCGTGGGCATGGTGGTGTTCATCCCGGTGGGACTGATCTATGCCGGCGGGCTGCACAGCCCCCTCATCACCGGGCCCATGCACGACGGCGGCTTCTGGGTAGCGGTGCTGTATCTGGGGCTTTTGTCCTCGGTGCTGGCCTACGGCCTGCTGAACTTCGCCAACAGCCATCTGTCCGTGTCGGAGACGTCGCTGTTTTCCAACGTGACAACGGTGGTATCGGTGCTGGCAGGCGTGGTGCTGCTGAAGGAGCCGTTCAGCGTGTGGCAGATGCTGGGCGTGGCGGTGATCCTGGTCTGCGTATTCGTCGCCAACGTATCCGGCGGCAAGGAAGCCTGACGATTTTTACAGGAGGTGCTGCGATGTATAAGAACGAGACGCGCTATGCGCTGATAAACGGCGTCCTGCTGGACGGGACGCGGGACATGACCCCCCAGACCGGCAAGATCGTCTGTGTGGAGGGCGGTAAGATCGCCGCCGTCACCGACGGCCCTGTTCCTGCCGGGTACGAGCCGGTGGATCTGGCGGGACGATACGTTCTGCCGGGACTGATCAACCTGCACGTACACCTGCCGGCCTCCGGCAAGCCGAAGAAAAAGCCCTCCGACCCGAAAAAGCTGGTGAAGCTCATCACCTCCAACGGCCTTATGCGCCGGGTAGGCGTCAAGCTCTGCGAGAGCTACGCCAGGACAGAGCTGCTCAGCGGCGTCACCACCATCCGTACCGTGGGCGGCGTGGCGGACTTCGACACCATCATCCGCGACAGGGCGGCGGCAGGCGAGATCCTCAGCCCCCGGGTGGTGGCCTCCAATATGGCGGTATCCGTACCGGGCGGCCACATGGCCGGCTCGCTGGCCTATGAGGCACGGACGCCGGAGGAGGCGGCGGCCTATGTGGAGCGGATCGCGGCGGAAAAGCCCGACCTCATCAAGCTGATGATCACCGGCGGCGTGATGGACGCCGAGGTGGTGGGCGAGCCGGGCGTCCTGCGGATGGAACCGGCACTGGTGAAGGCCGCTTGCGACAGAGCCCACGGGCTGGGCATGAAGGTAGCTGCCCATGTGGAGAGCCCGGAGGGCGTCCGGGTGGCGCTGGAGAACGGCGTGGACTCCATCGAGCACGGCGCCAAGCCGGATGAGGATATCCTGCGCCTGCTCAAGGAGCATGGCGCGTTTCAGGTGGCTACCCTCTCCCCCGCCATCCCCTATGCGCTGTTTGACCGCAGCGTCTCCCACGCCACCTACGAGCAGCAGGAGAACGGCAAGGTGGTGCTGGAGGGCGTGATCGCCATGGCCCGGGCGTGTCTGGAAAACGACATCCCCGTGGGACTGGGCACCGATACCGGCTGCCCCTATGTCACCCACTACGATATGTGGCGGGAGCTGTGCTACTTCGTGAAATACTGCGGCGTGACGCCCGCCTTCGCGCTGCACAGCGCCACGCTGCTCAACGCCCGGCTGGCGGGCATCGACAGCGTCACCGGCTCCGTGGAGGCGGGGAAGGCCGCCGATCTCATCGTGTGCGACCGTGATCCGCTGGCCGATCTGTCGGCGCTGCGGAGCCTGCACATGGTCATCAAGGACGGCGTCCGCATCGAGCATCCCGCCGTGAAGAAGCTGCCGGAGGTGGAGCGGGAGCTGGATAAATTCCTGTGAGATGCACCGCGTATACAAGAAATGAAAACGGGACGACCCCATCGGGTCGTCCCGTTTGCTATTGCTCCGGCATAGTTCTTACAGCGCTAATTCCTTCAGCACGCCGCGGCACTTGGCGTTGGCGGCAAACACCGACGAGGGGTGCAGCACGTCCAGCGGCGTATCCGCCAGCGTGGTGACGGTGCCGCCGGCCTCCGTCACGATCAGACTGCCGGCAGCGTAGTCCCACGGGGACAGACGGCACTCGTAGAACAGCTCCACCCGTCCGGCTGCCACCTGACACAGATCCAGCGCTGCCGCCCCGAAGCGGCGGAAGTCCAGACCCTTTTCGTATAGCTGCCGCATCAGGGAGAAGCTGCGCTCCGTCAGACTGCGGTCGTAGATGGTGGAGCCGCAGAGGAACACGGCGTGTGCCATGTCCTTGTCGCTGACGCGGATGGGAAGACCATTGCAGAACGCGCCGCAGTCCTTCTGGGCGGAGAACAGCTCGTCGGCAAAGGGGTCGTAGACCACGGCGTACTCCACCTGCCCGTCGTGGGCCAGCGCCACGGAGATGTTGCTGTAATGCAGGCGGCGGACAAAGTTGGTGGTGCCGTCGATGGGGTCGACGATAAACGTCCACGGCTGAGTCAGCTTCGCGTGATCCCCCTCCTCGCCGAAGAAATCCGCCTCCGGCAGCAGCGTCAGCAGCTCCCGCTTCAAAAAGCCCTGCACCGCCACATCGTACTTGGTGACAAGGTCGGCGGCGCCGTTCTTCTCCGTGGTGACCTGCTCGATGTCATGAGCCTCCCGCACCATGTCCCCGGCACACCGGACGATGCGCTCCAGCTCCTGCAGCATATGTTCCTTCATAGGGTATCCCTCCTGATGACTGTTCCGGCCTGTGCGCCGGTGTATGTATCGTGTATGACCGCAGACTCTCCTGCCACCAGCACGGCGTCCAGTCCGGACGCCATCCGGCAGGGGTGCTGATAGTCGCCGTTTTCCCGGAGCTGCGCCGGGTCAAAGACGCAGAGATCCGCGTCCATACCGACAGCAATGGTCCCCTTGCCCCGCAGACGCAGCGCCTTGGCGGGGAGCGCCGTCATCTTCCGGACGGCCTGCTCCGGCGTGAGGATGTGCTTTTCCATGACGAAGTGTTGGATGAGACGGGGGAACGTGCCGTAGACACGGGGATGGGGCATCCCCTCCGTGGGGTAGGTGGCGTCGGAGATCAGGTTGGACAGCTCACTTTGCAGAATGGCGGCGATGTCCTCCTCTGAGGCCATGAAGTCGATCATGGTGATCTGGCAGTCCTCCCGTACCAGCAGGTCGCAGCAGCAGTTCAACGGATCCTGCCCCGTCAGCGCCGCGATCTGGGCAAGGCTCTTGCCCAAAAACGGGTGATCATCCGGACAGTGGAGGCTGGTGAGATAGATGCCGTCCCAGCCCGCCAGACGGGCAATGTCGTCGAAGCCGTCGCCTGTCTCGATGCGCTGTGCCAGCTCTCGCCGGGCGGCGGGGTCCCGGAGACGGCGCACCACCGCGTCCATGCCGCCCTCCAGAAACTCCGGCGGCAGGATGTGCAGCAGCTGGGTGGAGCCGGCGGTGTAGGGGTACACATCGCAGCTGACATCCAGCCCCTCCTGCCGCGCCTGCTCTAAAAGCGCCAGCGCACGGGGGATCTTTTTGCCCCAGCTGTCCCGCCCCATGGCCTTCAGGTGGCTGATGTGCAGGGGGATGCGGAGCGTCCGCGCCACGGTGAGCATCTCCTCCACGGCGGTGCAGACCCCGGCGCCTTCCTGCCGCATATGGACAGTGAGGGGGATATCCTGTCCCCGCAGCGGCGCCAGCGCACGGAGCAGCTCCTCCGTGGTGCAGAAGCACTCCGGCGCATAGCCCAATCCCAGCGACACGCCCAGCGCACCGTCGGCCAGCGCCTGCTCCATGGCGCGGTGGATGGCGCGGTAGTGTTCGTCCTCCAGACGCTCCAGCTCATACCCGGCGGCGGCCGCCCGCAGGGTACCCATGCCCACCAGCATCCCGGTGTGGAGGGGCAGCGCCCGCAGCGCCGATAGATACGCCGCCATGGAGACGGCGGGCAGCGCCTCCGGTATGTCGCCGGTGATGGGCCGCAGGTAGGCGCGGATAGCGGCGTCGTGCGCGCCGCCGAAGGGGGCGGCGGACAGGCCGCAGTTGCCGTTGACGATGGTGGTCAGCCCCTGCCGCAGCTCCAGCTCTCCGTAGCCGGGGCGGAACGCCGCCGCGTCGGCGTGGCGGTGGATGTCGATGAAGCCGGGAGTCACCACCTTGCCGGAGGCGTCGATGGTGCGGCGCGCTTGGGCGGCGGACAGGTCGTCCACCGCGGTGATCCTTCCGGCGGTGACGCCCACATCGGCGGTAAAGCCGGGGCGGCCGGTGCCGTCGAGCACCGTACCGCCGCGGATAATGGTATCAAACACAGTATCGTCTCCCTACTTCCCCTGTTGGGCGGGGATGGTGATGGTAAAGCGGGTAACGCCCCCGCCGCTGTCGCAGCGGATAGCGCCCCGGTGCGCCTCCACGATGGCCTTGGCGATGGGCAGGCCCAGCCCGAAGCTGTCGCCACTGGTGCGGGAGGCGTCCGCCCGGTAAAACCGGTCGAAGATGTGGGGCAGCTTGTCGGCGGGGATGGCGTCCCCCTGATTTTCCACCCACAGGCAGGCGTTTTTCCCCTGCTGCACCGCGTCCAGCCGGATCTCCGTGTGGGGCGCGGCATATTTTACGGCGTTGTCCAGCAGAACGGCCACCGCCTGCTCCAGCTTCTGCCCGTCGCCCCGCACCAAAAGTCCCGGCGCAATGTCGTAGGACAACGTGTGTCCCGCCTCATACGCCACCGGCTCGAACCGCAGGGCCACGTTGGCCGCCGCGTCCGACAAGTCCGCCGTGGTATCCGGCAGACGGGTATCGCCCCGCTCCGCCCGAGACAATGTGAGCATATCCTCCACCAGCTGCTTCATCCGGCGGGACTCGGCGCGGATGTTGTCCACATACTGCCGCTGCTCCGGCGCGGCGCCCTGCTCCAGCAGCTCCGTCGAGGACAGGATCACCGTCAGGGGCGTTTTCAGCTCGTGGCTGGCGTCGGACAGGAATTGCTTCTGCTGCGCCCACGCCCGATCCACCGGACGGGTCACGGCGCCGCTGAGCACATAGCTGCACGCGAACAGCACCACCAGCGCCGCAAGGCCGATGAGCAGGCTGCCGGTCAGCAGACTGCGGAGGGTGGCCTGCTCCAGTGTGCTGTCGGTAAAGGCGATGCGGGTGGACAGCAGCCCCTCCTGCCGCAGATAGCGCAGGT
>OHDW01000175.1_pt1 | contig 15646 bp, 10 predicted proteins | sample 1567131 | NCBI WGS metagenome assembly OHDW01 (sample SAMEA3879508, study PRJEB24766) | human gut metagenome | biome: human-associated habitat; feature: feces | place: USA | collected 1985/1987
CTGCCGACAATACAACATCACTATTACGATACAATCTCTTTACTGCCGACTCTGCATCAGAGACAGAATCGGCTTCCACCTGCAAACTCCTTGCAAGCAATTCCTTTATCGTAACGTTGTACCTCATAAACTGGCACAAAACTACAATAAAAAAAGAAGAAGAAGTCTACTTGATCATTGATTAACACAATTGATCTAAATTGATCATATTCAATAAGATATACAATCTCTGACTATCAACGTATTATATAAAAACGCTGCATATACCCATAAGTTAAAATATGATCACACGCATTTAAAGCAATCCCCCAATCTTTTGTGCAGCACACATCAATTCGTATTGCTTTATTATATTCTTATAACTACGAAAACATAACATCGAGGATAAATCAAGACTAAAGAAACAAGGAAAAGAGCGTAATTAGTTATGCAAACTGTAGGAGCCGCGGGCATTAGCTTTTCGCTTTGCGCCGCTGACGTTCAGTTCCTGCCCGCGGCACTGCAGCAAGATACACAGCAAACCAGTTTCTATCGTTTTGTGAGTTTTAATTCCCCCTCAAATGCTTGTCTATCTTTATCTTCTCAATCAAACCATTTGGGAAATGGAAAGCAAGGTTGTTTCTGTCGAATTTTGGCTTTGCTTTGTGGATTATACGATGATATGACGGTGAGATGACGATAATGTTAGACGTATCATTGTTCATAGACTCAGTAAACGGAATGATATGATGAGCCTCTATTACCATTGCGTCATAAGGCTCTCCTACCTTTTCACCCGTCATCTGACATCTGAAATCGTAAAGACGTTTGAGCGAGTCGCCTATGCTACGGTCAAGTTGCCGAACTTTCTGCAATCGGGTTACTTTCTTTATTCCTGCATTTTTATCCTCACGAGGTTCAAACGTCTCAAAGTCAAGTTCACTCATTGCAGCCATCTCCTCCCTCACACCAGATTTCACCTCGGCAGTGATACAATCTGCCACAAAGACATTCGGCATAGTTGTAGCGCTTAACGCCAAAAACTCTTGGTATTCTTCAGGAATGCGTATTGTAAACTTTCTATTTATATTCTCTGGCATATTCTTTATCTGCTCAACATAGTTCCATGTTGCACAAAATACTTGACGTAACCGCTTGGCAAGAGCTGAACCTTCGCTATAACGCACCTGTAAAACGTCAGCATGACCATCATACTTGTTCCGATCGAATCCTTGATTCTTAAGTAGAGCATCATACTCTACACCATCAATCAATATCTTAATTCTACGTGTTTCGCCATGTTGGGGCATACCACCAGGCATAGCTCGTAACAGGTCATGACACTCCACTGGTATCTGAAACCCTTGACGGAGTGTTGAGCGGTCTATGGTTTTCTGATAAATGAACATAAATCCTACTTTATATAAATATTAGAATCAGGGTTTTCCATTAGAAAATTCCTCATTGCTTTTCTAAAATCTTTCGGTTTTAGTTTTTTGATTTTTGTATATATCTCACGCATCGTCAAATTCTCAGATTGTAATTCATAAAACAGATTCTTCATTTCTGAATCAAAGTAATTGATGAACATTGGCACTTGCTCGTATATTTCCGTTATTGATTTCATTCTTTTTTCATCAGATATTGTTATCGGACTTAATGAATGAATATCAAGAAACAACTGTATATCCCAATAATCCTGACGAAATGTAAGTATATCCAAAGCATTCTGAATAAAACTATGCAAAGGGTCATCTGCAAAAGCTTCAGACAACAATTCAAGACTGGAAACATCGCCCTTTCTTCTATTAATACCATCAAAAGAAAACAACAACATGTTAGCCTCTATATCATGCTTTATCACATTGGATAATCCTATACAATTACATGAACTCCATCTATTTATATTTGAAACGACCAAAAGAAATTGCATTCCACAATCTGTGTCACGAATGCACACATCTCCAATTCTAATTATTTTATTGAAGTGTGCATCCGTGACATCAAACGGTCCATTAAGTGTAGATTTCTTATTAAGAAAATATATCGTCATACAAAGTTCAATAATTTATCCTCACTTTCACCAAGAAAATAGGCTTCTATGAAATCCCATCTCTGTTCATCCGTCATCTTTGTCGTAAAGAAATATGTAAAGATGCGTTCTGAATAACGGTACTTTTCATATATACTTTTCAGAATATCATTTTCATAATTCTTACTTTTAATAAGCGTATTTAGATAATATGGATTATTAAGACGGACAAAAATCGCCGGTTGATCCCCACCTACCCTTTGATAGTCTGCCACACCTAAACTATTAAGAAACTCTGAGAGTTTCACTATATCATCTTTTACGTCACAATATATCGTGAAATCTGCTGAATGAATCAATCTATCGTAAGATGCCAAATAAAGATTTGAAACATTTTCGTATCCACTCTGCATAAGCTGGAAAGACTCTCTAAGTTCAGCTGTTCCTTCTTGAGCCATAAACACACTGCAATATGCTGCAATCTCACCACCCAAGGCAGAAGATGTTGCATATAGCATACGGAAGGTTTCAAGAAATTGCTCTCGTTTTAAATTGTCATAACTTGGAGGTAGAGAAGCCTTCATCGTTGTAAAGTCTATTCTATGATGTGAGCTACTCATCTCATTTAAAAAGCCATGGGCTAACCTAAAGAATTCCTCAACGGCATTACGCGTTAATGACACCGTATTATGTAATAAGAGTGTCACCTTATTCTTTAACGAAACATGGAAATCACGATATATTTTTCCTTCTGCCAACTTGTATTTAAAGCGAGGGAAGCTAATGCTGTTGTAATGCTCCGACCAAAATTTATCAGCATCAAGAATATAAACAGTATCTGTTATATGACGCAAATAGTTATGATAGATGCGATAAAAATCTTTTGTTTCATTTTTATCAACCTCTATGAAGCACTTACTAAATAGGCTCTTAGGACGAACAATCAAGGAATGGAACCTCAGTTTGTTCAAGAGATCATTACTTATCAACAAAAGACAGCTCTTCAAATTCTGGTCGACACCATCAGGAGTTGCAAGCGGGAATATATACGCAAAATCAGATGATGATATAAGCATATTTCTCTTTTCGCCATTTATACGATAAATAGCCATCAACTTCTTCAACACTTGCATTAATTGATAAGGTTTTATTGCTGACAGACCATGCAATTTGCGTATGTATCTGAAATCATTTGGAGAAAAATCTATCTTAGCAATACCCTTAATATTGGGATCACGAGCAAGACGACCTATCTCTTGGACATAATCAGACAGACATCCAGTCGGTGCATGATGATACACTTCCCGTATGTCACTAACATCAATACCCATACCAAAAGCCTTGGTGGCACACATAATCGGCTTAGAACCATTTCTAAAAGCTTCTGCATTTAATGTCTTTTCTTCAGGAAAAAGATTGGCATGATAACGTGCAACTTTATCTCTGATATCCTCAACATCATCGCACATTACTATGGAGTCAACTGTTCTACGGAACGGGAAATAAACTATTGTCTTTCTTTCCGCATCTAACGCTTCATGAATTCTTTTAATAGTTAGTTGCTTACGCTTTTCTTCATAATTCTTAGAGATATTGGAACTCTCAATCTCAAAGGTTATATTGGTACGTCTTACAACACCTATAAATTTGATACATGGATCCATATTCAATGAACGGATTGTGTCAAATACCATATCGTTTTTGCCTGTCGGGTCCCATACTGCAGTTGCGGTCAAAGCAAAAATAGGGAAAGGATACTTCAGAATACGCTTTGCCTTACGTAAATAATCGCCGAGGAACCAATAATCAACACGGAAATCACGTCCCCATGTTGTTACTGTATGAGCCTCATCAACCACAAGCAAGCCAAGTTTACGGTCACCTATAAAAGAGTTTATTGTATATGACAGCAATAACTCAGGTGCAAGATAAAGTATGTTAACTGTACCTTCACGAACTCCTTTAAGTATGGTTTCCTTCTCTGCAGCTGTTTTATTACTATTTAATGTAGCAATAGCATCGTAACCTTTAAGCCCTTCCACTTGGTCATTCATCAGTGCAACCAATGGTGAAATAACCAATGTCAAAAGACCATATTGCTCTGCAAGATAAATTGCAGAAAGTTGAAACAATAAAGATTTTCCTGCTCCTGTAGGCGAAGTCAGCAACACATTCTTAACTTTATTTTTATTACCATAGTAAGCCTGTTCTGCTTGCTGCACTACCGTCTCAATAATAGAGCCTTGAGAGATTTCTATTACATCATGATTGATATTGAGATCCTTGTACATTTTGAGGTTACGAAATGACTCATATCCCCATACACGCTTAAGAACGTCAACAATAGATTGACGAGGCTTAATGTTAAGGTCATGAGTAACTTTAAAAATATGACATTCTTGTCCCATCATCTTAGAAGCTTGAACGAATGCCATAATTCTTTCTTCTTCTACCTCTTCTGCCTCAACAATATAATTCACGAAAGGGAGAACCATATTATTATACAATTCTTCCATAACAGCATTTAAAGAACCATCCCTTGTTGAAACGAGTTTATAGTCAATAGTCTCATTAACAGTTCCTTCGATATCATAAGGTTTAGGTTCTGCTATATATATTCTCTTTACACAGTTTTTAGACATCGAATAATTGTCTATATACTGAATTTTCTGATCGCCATTCTCGCAAACACAAAATGCATAAAAGGCACTATAAAGAGCATTTTCACAATCTGTATCCTCAAAATCATTACTGTCAAAATCAGGAATATCCAAGTCTGAAGGATTAGGATACATTTCGAGCATATTATTATCAAGAACGCATATCTTTTTCCGTAATATATCTAAACCTGCAATTTGGGTGCACATTTTAATAAATGACTCACACGTACAGATTGCCTTTCTTGAATCTGTATAACTTATTAAAGATAGCATCAATTGGCTCTCATTTATATTTTCGAGAACAATTTTACCATCCTTGATACAGTAATCATCAAGCAAAACAAACTCTTTCCCCAACTCTATTATAAGAGTTGGAGAAAAACCCTTCAGAACTATCAAGTCAAATTCCTGACATTCCTGATTGATTATATAACTAATGAATTGTGAAGTCATTATACTAAGTCATTATCAAGAAGATGAATATCAACACCAAGAGGCTGGCTACTTATGAAATCATACGCCCCTTTAGTTTTGCCATACGACAGGATAGTAGTACTCAATTTGACAACTTGAACACTTAACAGCTGATATATTTTATCACAAACCTGATTCAGAAATATCTTAGTATTATCTGACAATCCTTGATTGTCCCACACCTTCAAGAGGTCATATCTATTTAAAGATAACGAAGCAAGCATTGCCATAGTGTATGCCACTACAGTCGCCTTTCCATTTGTATAGTTTTTATTCTCAGGTCGAGACATTAAAAACTTATACATTATAAGCAACGCTACTGTCTTCTTATAATAGTCTTCGTCTGGAATAAAACTTCTATCTACCTGTTCCTTCATAAAAGTAGCATAAGTTGTACTTGCTCCCTTAACGGCATCATAAGGCGATTGATTCCAGTTAGACCAAACTTTAGCTATATCCTCTTTTGTAAACTTGCGCTGTTTGGGATATTGGAAATCAAACATATCTCGATCAGCTTTAGTTTTAAGCCGTTTCTTATGTTCGTCATATTGTCCACGCAGACGCTCATAAAACCAATACGTAAGCTCATTGTTTTTATTCGGTACTATTATGACACGAGACAGTTTTTCCATTTTTTCATTAAACTCATTACTTACAGAGAAATCAGAATATTTCACCTTGTTCTGGAAGTTTGATGACAATGTTATCTTTCCTGATATCTTTTCTATTTCGTCTGAAATAATTAGCTTCACCTGAATATAGACACCTACAAGAGAGACTTTCTTCGCAGGGTCATTATTTGCATCTCCAAGATTTTTGGCACTGTAAAGAACAGCAGTGGTTTGGCCACCATTTATAATGCGAAAGTCCAAGATTTTCTTCAATACTCCCATCGTTATGTATTGTTTCGAAGTTGTACTTTCTTCGTCTGTTATATCTTCTTTTTCGCCGATGGTTTTTGATTCAATCCCTTTAGCTAATGCAGTGATACCATTATTATAAGCAAGGAACATTTCATTCTCTTTGCGAAGTGTTTCTAACATTGCCACATTAGGCTTCTTATCCTTAGCTCCCTTCAAGCCAAGGAAATACCTTACATTATTATACAAAAGCTTTGTATTGTATCGTTCATACAGCTGATACAACAGTTTGGCTGGGAACATCATTTGAACACAACGATAGCCGTATTGTGACGACTCCATTTGAATAAACGGAATCTTATACCTGTCGTATTCTTCACTGTCAAAGTCTATATCGATGGCAACATGGTCACCAAGAGAATGAGTATTACCATAGATTTTTTAAGATCCCATACGTCATGATATACAGGCTTTGCTGCAATCATAAGCTTTTTAAGAGAAAGATTATTAATTATATAGTTAGATAAAACAACAAGATTCACTGATTGGAACTGTTTAATATTATCATATATATATTTGCATGCTCTATATTCTGAAGAAGAAGAATCCAAATCAAAATGATAACCTCTAATTGCCTTATTATAGAAGCCTTGGGGTCTATTTAATGAAGTTTGACACTCAGAATTACTTTTTACTTGAACATCAATACGAGGATTATAGTCCGTATAGAACAAGTAAAGAACTTCACCATTCGTACTTTCTCCGTATGCATGAATCTCACCAGATATTTTTCCGGCTTTGTCCATTATCTTACAATGCTCAACCGTAATATCTTTACAGTCAAGCAAATCTTCAATTTTATCAAGTATAGTCGATGTAAAAGCCATTACCGGAGTCTGAAATTCATCCATCACCATCTGGGTTTCATCCACAAGGGTAGCAGCATAACCATTTAACTCATCTTCCATATATTATAGATTTATGTTTCGCTTATAGTATTTATTATTTTCAAGAATTCATTAAAATGCAAAAATAATAAAAATAAACGGAATAGATCTAACATGATCTAAATGATTTGTTGGTTTGCGATGGATCTACGACCTTTGCAACCGACAAATCATTATTGTTTAACAATTAACTTCAATTTATTTATGGACAGAGAATGGATTACAACTTCCGAGCTTTTGGCCTATCTCAAGGCTCATCCCGATGACGAAAAGGAATGCAGGCTCTACTTGGGCCATCGCCTTGGTTCAACACATTATTGGCAATGGAATTCACAAGAACAGACCTTTATGCATACCCGCGACTGGCCTCCTTCATCTATCAGAGAAAGCGAGATAATAGACAGGTATGGTGACTGCAAATGGAAGATTGAACAGTGAAGCCATAATCAGTACTTCACGAATTCTTTCAGACATTAAGACTATATGCCATACGATTTGTCGAAATAGTTACCATTTCACTCAAAAAGTCTTTTGCTAATGATGGTTTATCACGATAAAATATTATATTTGTGGAATCAATTAAGAATGGAACAATGGCAAAGAAAAATATAGACTTATCTGTAGTCCTCCATGATGACAGTGACTATAAGGACTGGCTTGTAGAACTCAAAGAACGATTCTACAGCCATCGCCTTAAAGCATCGTGTGCAACCAATGGATATTTGTTGGATTTCTATTGGAAGTTAGGACGAGACATCGAAGCTAAGCAATATACCAATACTTATGGCTCAGGCTTTTACAAGAATCTCAGTTTGGATCTGAAGCATGAGATGCCTGGGGTAAAAGGATTCTCGCCTACAAACTTGAAGTATATGAGCTACTTTTACAAGCTCTATGCTCCATTGTTGGCAAATCGTCAGCAATCGGCTGACAATTTTGAAGAGGAGTTGTATAGAACAGATATTCAGCAAGTTGGAGATCAAAAACAAAATCGTCTACACGGTGTAGACGATTTCAAAATTCTATTCTTTATTCCATGGTTTCATCATCAACGTATCATAGATAAGTGCAAGGACAATATGGACAAAGCCTTGTTCTTTGTCAGAAAGACTTGTGAGAATAACTGGGGACGTGATGCTCTTCTCAACTGGCTTGACACCGACCTTTATGAGCGTGACGGCAAGGCTATCACCAACTTCCAATCCACACTTCCTGCCATACAGAGTGACTTGGCGCAGCAGATAACCAAAGACCATTATCAGTTGGACTTCCTTAACCTAAGAGAGAAATATGACGAACATGACATTGAGGATGAGTTGGTGAATAATAATACCAACTATCCAAACTTTTCCCGAAAGACTTTAAGTCTTCCATGCCGACTATCGAGGAATTGGAAAAGGGGTTGAACAATAATATTGAACAATAACGGGTAGATACACTTTTGTTGAGTGACGAGGACATCTTCTTAGCTCAACCACTCTCCTATCCGCTTCTTCCTATAACTCCTTTCGCTTGCGCAAGTTCAGTTATTATTTCAATCTATATTGCTGTGGAGAAATGCCTACATGCGTACGGAAATAACGTGTTAGTGCTGTCTGATCTGAGAAATGGAAGTCATGGGATATCTGCTTCAAACTACGCTTGGATGTTCGCATCACCAACTTTAATCTCAGAATAATATATTCGTCGATAATATGCTTTGGAGACATACCAGTCTTGCCTCTTACGATAATGCCAAGATATCGTCGCGTAATACTCATACGGTCAGCGTAATAATTCACTTCATGCCCCTTATTGTACTCATGTTCCAGCAAATCCATGAATCTATTGAACAACTCATCACTGCGCTGAGTGCCCTTACTTCGAAGGTCTTCTCGTGGATTGGAAAGAAGATAATCGTAAAAGCCCAAGAAAAACGCCTGCAACTGCAAGGCTACTATACGATCAGTCATGGAGTAATGTTCCACTGTAAAATAGAACTTGAATATACGGAACATGCTGTCCACCACTTCATTAATCAGATATTCATACCCACAGCGCCTGTCAGACTTCAGTGAATCATAGACGGCATGCTCCACATTCATGCTTGCTGAACGTAGGATATCACTACTGTATCTGATAACATAGGCAGAAAAGTCATCATCTACGACTTCCCATTTCACCATATCTCCAGGAAAGAAGATAAGGACATCCTTACTACTTAAATCCCAATACTCAAAATTGATTCGCACTCGAGCATTACCCGAGTGTGAATAGACGATAGCACCATGGTCGATTGCATGAACTTCCTTATCTATCGCTGATTTATCAAAAATTATAAATTCTGTTTCGTTCACGCTGCAAAGTTAAGAAAAAGAGAATACTACAGCAAATAAATAGTATCAATTATAGATGTAGGAATTGACATAAAACGCCTTACATTTCCCGTATTGTCAAGTTCTGACTACATTTTTGTAAGTCTACGCTCTCCAAAAACCTGTAACTTTGCACTCGAAAATTCAAAGAGAATATGAATAACAGAATGATTTTGGCGATGTTTCTCGCCTCTACCCTATCAGCTTCGGCTCAGCACAGGATGAGCATCGAAGAAATGTTTAAACTGATAGACAAAAACAATACCAGCATTCAGGCTGGAAAGACTTCCGTAGACGCTGCGCAAGAAGGCATCAAAGCAGCAAAGAGCCAACGACTGCCAGACATCAGTGCCCAACTCAGTGCAAGCTACATCGGCAATGCCTTAATGATAGACCGTAACTTTACCAATGCACAGAACCTCACTTCCCCGCATTTTGGAAATCAGTTTCTGCTGGATGTGCAGCAAACAATATATTCCGGTGGAGCTATCAATGCTGGCATACGTATGTCAGAACTCAGAGCTAAGCAAGCCCAATTAGACTTGACGCTCAACGAACAGAATCAGCGATTTATAGCATTGGGGCAATATCTTGACTTGGAGAAAATCGCCAATCGTGAGAAGGTGCTCAAAAGCAATATCGCGCTTACTCAGAAACTTATTGAGAATATCAAAGAGAAGCATCAGCAAGGTGTGGCTCTCAAAAACGACATCACTCGTTATGAACTGCAAATGGAGACACTGAAGCTAAATCTTACCAAGCTGCAGAACACTCGTAAGATTCTGAATCACCAACTTTGCAATACGCTCGGCATTGACCAGACAGAAGAGATAGACCCTACTGATGATGTTGCCACAGCAGTATTTAATAAGGACAGCGAAGATTATTGGCAACAGACAGCAGAGGCTACAAGCCCTCAACTGCAAATGGTGGCTGTCAATGAACAAATGGCAAAACAGCAGGAAAAGCTTGCCAAGAGCGAACTGTTACCCAAGGTGGCTGTGGTGGCTCAGAATAATCTGAACGGTCCTATCACTTTCGAACTGCCTCCCATCGACAAGAATCTCAATGTGTGGTATGTGGGGATTGGCGTAAAATACCAACTGTCGTCGATTTTCAAGAGCAATAAAAAGTTGAACCAAGCCAAACTTCAAAGTAAAGCAGCCTCAGAACAGAAAGCTGTAGCAGCCGAACAGCTTAATAATAATGTTCAGGCTGCACATACCAACTATCTGCAGAGCTATGTGGAACTGGAGACCCAGCAGAAGAATGTGCAACTGGCTCAGCAAAACTATGAAGTGGTAAACAACCGTTATCTCAATCAGCTGGCACTCATCACAGACATGATAGACGCCAGCAATATGAAGTTGGATGCTGAACTGAACGAGGTGGATGCACGTATAAATATCGCATACGCATATTACAAAATGAAATATATCACAGGACAATTATAATAAATTATAGAAATGGAAAATATCAAGAAATACGCTTACAACACTCTTGTTATCTGTCTGATTGCCATCGGAGCAATCATTGTTATTATGAACTTCAGCCACTTTGGCAATGTGGAATTTACGGACAATGCCCGAGTGAGACAGCATGTCACACCTCAGAACACTCGTGTACAGGGATTTATCAAGGAAGTAAGATTCGAGGAGTTTCAGCATGTGAAAAAGGGTGATACGCTCGTTGTGATTGAGGATGCAGAATTTCGTCTGCAACTGGCGCAGGCAGAAGCAGCCGTCAAAGGTCAGCAGTCTGGTTCGTCAGCTGTAAGTGCCAGCATGAATACTGTGGAAAATAATGTCCAGGTGGCTGCTGCAGGTATGCGAGTGGCAACAGCCGGCATTTCAGAGGCTAAAGAAGGTATGGACAATGCCAAGAAAGACTATGACCGCTTTGCTGCCTTGCTGAAGAAAGGAGCTGTAACCCAACAGCAGTTTGACAATGTGAAAACACAGTTTGAACAGGCTGTCAGCCGCTATCGCGCTGCACAGGCACGACTGTCGCAGGCATCAGCCTCCCGTAAGGCGACGGCTGTGGTCAATAACGAGCAGAAGCATCGCCTTGGACAAAGTCGTGCCGGCGAGAGTGTAGCCGAAGCACAACTCCGTCTTGCCCGCCTGAACCTTTCATATTGCTATATCATCGCTTCGTGTGATGGCGTCGTAGGCACAAAAGACATTCAGGAAGGCATGCTTGTACAGCCAGGTCAGACGCTGGTAAACATCGTAGATGCCAACAGCATCTGGGTGGAAGCCAACTATAAGGAAAGCCAGCTGCCTAACATCCATGAAGGAGCTGAGGTGGAGATGAAAGCCGATGCGGTGCCAGGCGTTAAATACAAAGGACATGTTGAGCGTATCAGCAGCGCCACGGGCAGTGCTTTCTCGCTGTTGCCAATCGACAATGCCACCGGCAATTTCGTTAAGGTGGAACAGCGTGTCTCCGTGCGAATCAAGTTTGACGGCAACAAGCCTGAGGACATGAAGAAGCTCCGTGCCGGCTATAATCTGGAATGTGAGGTGAAATACTAATCCGAAGATTATGCTTCCATTACCTCCTCCCCCTCCAGCCGGCATGGATTTTGCCATGCCTATGTTTCGCGACTGGGTTCCTAAATGTATTCAGCCGTGGATATATGTGCTCTGCGTGTTTGGCTTTCAGTTTTCTGGCGGCATGTATCTTGGTGCGCTTGAGGACATACAGGGTTCCACCAATTTTATGATTGAAGACCTGATAATGTTGCTCTATGCCAATCTTGCAGGTATGGCGATTTATTTTCCGATGCTTTTCCGCATGAAGTTTCGCTTTACCAACCAACAGCTCATCATCGGATCTGCCATAGTGGTCTCGGTGTGCAATCTCGTCACCATTCACACCACCTTCATGCCACTGCTGCTTGTAGTTTGTTTCATCGAAGGAATGGCAAAACTGCAAGGCACTTTCGAGCATATGAGCAACATACAGCTGTGGATTACGCCTCGTCGCGACTTTGCCGTATTCTTTCCAGTACTACATATCGTGCTGCTCACCTCCATCGAGGGTAGTGCATTTCTTGCAGCATGGTTTGGCTATCATTTCACTTGGCAGATGATGCACATCTTCATTGTGGGATTCATGTGCCTGATTATGACTGTCCAGCTGGTGCTATGCCGACCGTTCTGTCCTATGCCACAGCGCTTAAGCCTCAAGGGTTTTGATTTGCCAAGCGGACTGCTCATCAGCTTGATAATGTTAGTGGTATGTTACATATGCGTATATGGTGACTACAAGATGTGGATGGACAGTCGCGAGCTTCGCATTCTCGTGGGTGTTGCGATACTTCTGACCGGCGTGTTGATACATCGCTTGCTACGAGTGAGCAATCCGTACGTCGATTTCAAGATATTCAGATTGCGCAATGTGCTCCTTATCATGGTGGTTGTAATTGTCGGAGAATTTCTTTTTGGATGCGAACATACGCTGGAGGATATACTCTGCGCTGAGGTTCTCAAACTCGAAGAGCATACCAAGGAAGAATTGTTTCTCTGGGCATTGCCCGGCTTCTATATCGGCATTGCCATCGACCTGCTGTGGCTCAAAGTGCTAAAATGGAAAGTCTGGAAACTCTTTGCCATTGGTTTTGGATTTATCCTTGCATATGCCCTGTTGATGTATTTCACCCTTGATATGGGCGTCAATATCGAGCAATTCCGTCTGCCTATCATTTGTCGTGGTGCAGCATACTCCATTCTTGCAGCCACACTGATGTGGTCGCTCGATGAGTCGGTTCCCGATCTGGAGCAATTCTTTATGGGACTGTTTGTCTTCAACATCTTCCACATGTATCTGGCAGGAGCCGCCGGTTATGGCATCTACACACACTGGTTCTCCACGTTTATGAATGATGATATTGCACGCTACGGACAGCAGCTTACGCTTACTCACATAAACATGCAGCAGTTTGACTTTAACGCATTCATGGACAGTTATATGCCAAGCATTATGAACGTGGCTATAAAGCAGATCTACGGTATTGTCATCTGGATAAGCGGCATCATGACGCTCTTGTTCATGGCACTGGATATTCCTGCCATAAGAACCAATATACGCAAAGTACCAATGTGGCCGGTTTACGGTATTGAATATCTCGCACGACTGACTGGCAAAAAGAAAAATTAGTAATATATCATGAGTTCGACGTTAACGGACTCAATGATTCTCTCTTTATAAGCAAGAACCTGTTCCGTCAATGAAAAAGTTGACAGAACAGGTTCTTGCTTATATCAGTTTATTCCTATAACTCCTTTCGCTTACGAAATTTGAGAAAAAAAGAAAAAGATTATTGTTAAAAGAATGGTGAGTCTGAGAAAAATTCCCTAAAATTGCGCCCGATAGCAGCGAAATCGCCAAACTTACTAACCTATATATATAATAAGACCCTAAACAAAACTGAAGAGAATGAAAAAGAGAAAAATACTTATAGCAGTCATACTGTCAGCTGCCTTCCATGCTCAGGCACAGAAGCTTTCGCCTAACACAAGCCTGATTCTGAACGATTGGGAAGCACAGAAGAAGGAAGCTGTACAGAAAAACGGAATGAATGCCCCAGCCAACAGAATGGTATCGGCATTTATCAGCGTGGACGACAGCAAGGTGGCAGACGAATTGCGCAAGCACGGCGTGACGGTCCGCTCGGTCCTTGGTGGCGTCGTAACGGCATCGCTGCCCATTTCCTCCATCAACACCATAGCAGCCATTGACGGCGTGACGAACATTCAGGCCGGCACGGAAGCACGCCTCCTCATGGACAACGCACGCGCTGACGCCAACGTGGACGCTTGCCATACAGCCACCGAAAGCCTTGGCGACTACACCGGCAAGGGCGTAGTGGTGGGCATCGTGGACAACGGTTTTGAGTATGCACACGCCGACTTCCTCAAGAACAACTATACGGAAACTCGCGTGGCACGCGTATGGGAACAAGGAGCCACCAGTGGCAACGCTCCTGAGAAGTACGGCTACGGAGCAGAATACACCACACTGAATGATATGAAGCGTGCCCGACTGGACACCTATGACACATTCCACGGAACTCACGTGGCAGGAATAGCAGCAGGTTCGGACCGCTCCACCAATTATTATGGTGTGGCTACGGAAGCCGACATCGTGCTCGTGAGCTTCATCACATCGCAGAGCACCAGCGTCATCGACGGCATAAAGTATGTATTCGACTACGCTGAGAGCGTGGGCAAGCCATGCGTCGTAAACACCAGCCTTGGCACTCACCTCGGTCCGCACGACGGCACTTCCGACACTGACCGCGCCTTGGCGGAGCTGGTGGGTCCGGGCAGAATAATCGTGGGAGCAGCTGGCAACGAAGGCACAAAGGCGGTGCATGCCTCAAAGACATTCTCCGAGGGCAACACAACAATGAAGACCATGATAGACTTCGACAACGACAAGGCTGCCACAAAGACAGCACGCATCGACATTTGGGGCGACAAGGACGCCACGCTGAAGGTGAAGCCTGTGGTGGTGAACACCAACGACGGCAGCATCGTAGCTGAATTGTCAGAAGTGGCAACAGACGGCGAGAAGAACGCTGAGCTAAGCTTCCCTGAAGGATGCGGTGTGGAAGGCACCGTGCAGACGGCTCTGCAGGTAAGCCCATCCAACGACCGTCCTAACGTGCTGGCAATATGCAGCGCCACAAGCATAGACGACAACCGACGCATCGGACTCGTCATAACGGGCAGCGAAGGCAGCACTGTGCACATGTGGAACAGCGACGTGACGGGCTATTTCCTCAGCGAAGGCAAGGAAGGATGGACAGACGGTGACGACATCTACACCATAGCCGAAATCGGAGGCATCAGTCCTGATGTCATAACAGTTGGCTCATACAATACAAAGGACAGCTATAAGGATCTTATGGGAAACGTGCATGACGTAGACGCCGACAAAATGGGCAACGTGGGCGAACGCTCGCTCTTCTCAAGCTGCGGTCCCACCACCGACGGACGACAGAAGCCGGACGTTGTGGCTCCTGGCTGCGCCGTCGTTTCTGCCACATCCAAGTATTGGCAAGGCTTCTACCCGATGGCAGCCGTGGCAAAGAGCCAGTATGCCAACGACTGCTACGACGTCAATATCGGAACGTCCATGTCGTCGCCCTTCGTGACAGGCACCGTGGCTCTCTGGCTGCAAGCCAACCCGAAACTCACACCTTCTGACGTCCGCAACATCCTTAACGCTTCGTCACGCCATGACCAATACACCGGCAACGCTGACTCTTGCGACCGCAACAAGTGGGGCGCAGGCAAGATAGACGCTTACGCAGGTCTGCAGATTGCAG
>OHDW01000177.1_pt1 | contig 15620 bp, 10 predicted proteins | sample 1567131 | NCBI WGS metagenome assembly OHDW01 (sample SAMEA3879508, study PRJEB24766) | human gut metagenome | biome: human-associated habitat; feature: feces | place: USA | collected 1985/1987
GAGGGTGGAATCCATTTATTACTACGAGTAACATGTTTAACTTTTTTATTAACTAATTATCCTTTATGAAACAATTTTTCAGATTGGTTTCGATGTTGGCCATTGCTGGGCTGACATTTGCGTACACCAGCTGTACTGATTATTCAGAGGATATCGACAAGACCAACAATCGCGTCGATAATCTGGAGACCAAGTTGGCTGATGTAGAGAAACAGGTAGCGTCTAACAAGACCGCTATTGAGGATCTTCAGAAGGCTAAGGCTGAGGCTGAGGCAGCCATCAAGGCCCTTCAGGAGACCGTTGCCACACTTGAGACTAAGGAGGATCACAAGAAGGACATTGATGCTCTTCAGTCTACTATCGATGGCCTTAAGAAAGACGTCCAGGCTATTGACACCAGAGTCAAGGCAATCGAGGACAAACTTCCTTCTTACGCCACTCTTGAGTATGTTAACGCCACATTTGCTACCAAGAAAGAGATGGCTGCCGCTAACGAGGAGATCGGTAAACTCGACGCTCGCCTTAAGATCGCTGAAGGTCAGCTTAAGACTCTCTCTGACAAGTATGATTCAAACCTTAAGATCTCTGAGATCATCACCAAGATCGACACCGCTCAGAAGGCTGCCGAGGCTGCCCAGAAGACCGCTTCCGAGGCTCTTGGTAAGGTTGACGCTCTTGTAGAGGCTCTTGGTGTCTATGCTACCAAGGGTGCTCTTGAGGCTAAGATCACGGCTCTTGAGAAGGCTGACAAAGATGCCGCCGCCGAGATTGAGAATCTTAAGAAGACAAAACTTAACATCTCTGACTTTGACAAGTACTTCGATGAGGCTATCGAGAAGGCTTGCAAGGAAGGCGGTGAGGTTTACGAGACCGTTTACAAGCCACTTGAGCAGAAGATCTCTGATGTTGACGCAAGGCTCACTACTGTAGCCAACGCTCTCAACGCCAGAATCAGCAAGCTTTGGGGTGTGTTCAACACTGAACTGAGAAGCCTTGTCTTCGTTCCTGGTCTTTATGTTGATGGTATCGAGGCTGTTGAGTATTGCTATGGTGACTTTGGTGCCGTTAAGTTTGTAGAGAATGAGTATGAGGGTACAACTGACGCTCAGAAGCCATTCGTTCTTGGTGGTGCTTGGGACTATGCGAATGAGAAGGCTGTTCGCGTGAACCCGGCTGTGCCTGTAGAGTATGAGATGAACCCTTCAAGCGCTGTTGTCACCGCTGACAACGCTCTTAAGGTTGTCGTTAGGGAGGCTGAGTCTGTTTCAACCAGATCCGCTGCCGATCTCTATGAGGCTACTCTGGCAGAGACCAAGAATGGCAACCTGTTTGTCAACCTTACATCAAACAAGGTCGCAGACGAGAGCAAGCCGGATATTAAGAATAAGAAGGAAAATATCACCATTTTCGCCCTTCAGGCCAATGTGAAGACTTCCGCTGGTGAGGACACAACTGTAACTTCAGATTATGCCCGCATCTATGAGTCCAGATTGATGATTGACGCTATCTCTTATAATAGTGTAGATTATGGAACAAAGGCGAATGCTTGCGAATATGGGCTTCCAACAAACCATCTGTTCACTACCGCTCCTGATGCTGTCGCAAACAAAGCTGAACTGAAAGTTGATTACAAAGGTTCTCTTGATATTAAGAAACTTCTTGAGACCCACTACTTTATCTACTCTATCACCTCAAAGAATACTCACGAGGATCACGTTTATGAGACTGACTATCCTGAGAATGACTACGGCCTTTCTTATAAGTTCTCTCTCGTAGATTACTATGTTGATGGTGATGAGGCTTCTGAGAGCAGCTTCGCTGCTATTGATGAGAACACCGGTGTCATCACTCCTGGTGTTAATGGTGAGGTTACCCCTTCTGCCATCGACAGGCAGCCATTGGTTCGTGTGACTGTTGTTACCAAGGCTGGCGATGTTGTCGCTGTTGGTTACATCAAGGTTCAGATCGCTCCTAAGGATTACATCAAGTCTGACGGATTTAACTGGACTGTTGCCGCTAACGATTGCGAGAACTCTACTGTTGAGACCAAGGCTGACGAAATGACCAAGATCTATGTCACTGTTGACGCTGACGAGGTTGCCTTCGACAAGGTTTACGCTCTCCAGACAGAGGAGTCTAAGGCTGTTCAGTACAGCTTCGCTGACACCAAGTTCACAGAGGCTGCAGAGGCGATCGGTGTTGTTACCGAAAAGGTATCCAACGATGGAGTATCTACTCTTGAGTGGGTTCTCACTCCTGCCGACAAGTCCGCCATCTACAAGAAGGAAGGCCATACCGCTACAATTTGGGTAAGATACGTCTTCATCAGACACAATGGCGAGGAAGTTGAGGATGAGTTCGAGGGTGTTTACGTTCCTCTTAAGGTTACCGTCACCAAGAACGCTGCCGGTACTGTTGGTGTCAAGCTTGCCAACTATTGGTTCGACAATCAGACCAAGGCTATCCTTAACGTTAAAGTTCCTAATATGGAACCAGGTAAGCCAGTTCCTTCTACTTGGGTAACTCCTATCAATCAGGTATGGGAAGGCAACAATCCTAAATTCACTGTAGCTGGTAAGACTGTAACAAATCCTGTTTACAAGTATTACTTCGCTCCTGTTCAGCCTAAGGTAGGAAATGTTCAGTTGACAGTTGACTCTAAGGAGGTAGTTGATCTCTATGATGGCAAAGTCACAATTACTGATAATGCTCAGCTTTCTGTGAATGAGGTTGCGCTTTCAGCTGATTATGAGGCAGGTGTTTACACTAACACTGAACTTAAGGCTAATGGTGTTGTAATCGCTACGATTAATCAGGAGACCGGTGAGGTTACTTATGAGAACAACGAGACAGCTAAGGCACTTCTTAACTACTCTCCATCTGTTCCTAAGTCAGCGGCTGAACTCTATGCTAACATAGGCGTTGTTCTTAAGGCTGCTGATGGCGATTGCAACCTCGTAGCTGCTGTCGCCGGTGGCGTTAACCCTTACTACTTCCTCAGACCTCTGAATATGCCTGAGATCACTGGCAAGGTATATCGTGACGGTGTTGATGCCTACAAGCCGGAGGCTAACCTCAGCATCTTCGATGTATTCGAGTTCAAGGATTGGAGAGGTGATAATGGTCAGTTCGTAACTCCTGACTACAGCAATCTCTGGTACTTCAAGTATTACAATGTCAATAACTTCAAGGTTGATGAGGCTGGTATCACAACGACCCTTAACGGTGGTGTTCTCGGTGAGACCCTCCTTTCTTCCAAGACTAATGACATTCATATTTGGCATTGCACTGGTGATATTACCAACCCAACGAGGGTTCCTGCTGCGACAGGTCTTGACATCACCTACAGCTCAGAGACAATGCCTAACTGGGGTGAACCTCAGTACAACGGTCTGAAGAAGAAGTTCGGTTACCTCCGTTATGTAAACAACGGTAACAATGTTGACTCTGCCTTTATGCTCCGTATCCCTGTACAGGTTACTTACGAGTGGGGTGTTATCTCTACCTATGTTGACGTGACTGTTGAGCCTACTCTCTAGTAAGATCTTAACATAGAATAATTAGGTGCGCATCGTTCTGCGGTGCGCACCTTTTTAATGACTTACGTATGATGAAAATCGAATCATTTGCTTGTTATTCCGTCGCCTTGATCTTGGCGCTTTCCCTTTGGGCTTCCTGCTCAGGTAAGAAACCGAAGGCAGAGCCTACTCGTCAGGAGATTTTCCTGTCCGAACTTACGGCCGCTGACACAACCGAGGTACTTACAAGAGCCCAATCGGTGATTGACAAGATAATCGCCGGTGATGTAAACGGCGCTCTTGATGGTTTGGGGCAGGTCGAGAATGACACCTTGTTCCAGATTAGCTCAGAGAAGATTGTCTCCGCGTCCAACCAGTTCAAGAAGATGAATCTAAGGCAGGCTAAGCTTGAGAGCTACACCTTCACGGATCCAGATCACAATGTCGTCAAGTTCCGTGTCTCCTTCGGCCATTCCGAGGATGAGTCCAAGCTCCTTTCCACCGCCTTCGCCATCAATGCCCTCAAAATCGAAGGCAACTGGTACCTCACTTTGATGCAGTAATTTCATCTCTTAAAAACAACCTCTGTAGCCGTATTATGGCTCGGAAGCATAATGAATATGACCGGAAAGCCCACTGTCGCCTCCCGGTCATTTTTCGTAATCTTAGCGAATCGCTCTGCTCCATTCTTATTGAATATCTCTCTATCTGGGCCGAGATCTCTGCTATGAGATTGATGGCTTTTGAGGAGACTGTAAAAGGTGGTGTGTACATTTATCCCCGTGTTATTCCGTCATTTATTCCGTCATTTATTCCGTCGTTTATTCCGTCTAAACTGCCGGACGTTGTGGAGACTCTATTCCGTCACGGTGCCTTTGATCCGAAGGAGTATCGGTCGCTTCCCGGTTGAGGTATAGACAGACACGCCTTTGTCAAAGTGATGCGGCGTGCCTTCGTTATTATATTTCACCTTGATCTCGCCTTCCTCTCCAGGCTTGATCGGTTTTCTTGGCCATTCGACCTTGGTGCAGTTGCAGAAGACTTTCACGTCGTAGATCAGTATGGTCGTGTCAGTCTGGTTCTTGTACTTGAACGAGCATTCCTGGACCCCGTCTTCGTTCGTTATCTCGCCGAAGTCGTGCACTGTCCTCTCAAACGTCAGTGACCTGCTCTTTTTCTCACCTTGGGTTTGCGCCAAGCAGTTGCCAGACACCCCCATCGTCATAATGATGGCGGCAACGCTCGCCAGCCCTCTTCTCATAACCGCTAAAAACCTATTCCCTGTATTCATATTCAATTCGAACTCTTTCTTATTCTTTATTGATGGTTCCCGCCTTCCTGCCACTTTGGGGAAGTCCTCTCCACCATATCTTTTAATATAATATAGGTATAATTGTTCCCTCCGCTCGCTGAGCCTGCCTATTCCGAATGCTGTTCCTTACCTTACGGTCGCTGAGCTTGCCGAAGCGTCCGCCCCAATTATATCTCCAACCCCAAAGATAATGAATATTTGCGTCAATCCCGTATGCCAGTGTTGCCATTATCAATTATGACTGCATTATTTTACACAGAAAAAGAACTACTACTTCTTTTTCTGTGCAAATATCAGTATATTTGTAAAAAGAATAATTATGTTTAGTCTCCCGTTGAAGCGGTTTGCCGGTATTCCAATAACCAGTGCGGATATTAGGTCGTCTTTCCCTGATCTATCCTCGCCGGAGAAGAAAGTCCTTTCTATGGAAAAGTCGGGCGAACTTATACGGTTGAAAAGAAATTTGTACATTGTCAATCCGGACTTGTTTGACCGCGGTACAGATCCCAGGCTCTGCGCCAACCATATTTATGGTCCGTCTTATGTCTCCCTTCAGTGGGCGCTTCGCTATTTCGGGATGATTCCGGAACAGGTTTTTGTTATGACAAGTGTGACAACAAAACGCTCACACTCGTTCCAGACTCCGATAGGTACCTTCAGTTATGTGCAGGTTCCGGCAGTGTATTTCCCGATAGGTGTCGAGAGTATGGATGCTGATGGTGTGAGTTTCTTGATGGCTGGTAGGGAGAAGGCTCTTTGTGATACGATCCTTTATGACAATTATGTGCCACAACGTTCAGTCAAGGCTTTGACAGTGTACCTTGAGGATGATTTGCGCATAGATATGGAACTGTTGCGTGATTTTAATGTTGAGGTGATCGAGGAATGTGCCAGGGTGGGACGTAAGACACGGATTTTGTCTAACCTTATTAAAATAATAAATAGTTTATGACGATATTTGAATCAATGCTGGCCGGATATCAAGGCGGCAATTCCATAGCTACACCAAACGCAGAGCAAGAGGTCTGTCAGAAAATCGTTCTTGCCGGACTGCATAGAGGAGGGTTCTTTGACCACGCGGCTTTCTATGGAGGTACTTGTCTAAGGCTTTTCCACGGTCTGCCAAGATTCTCCGAAGATATGGACTTTTCTCTTACGGAAAAGAGAGATGATGTTCATCTTGAGAATTATTTCCAAGCGATAAAGGAGGAATTCAAACTTACTGGCTTTGATGTAGAGATCACGAAAAAAGAGAAGAAATCGTTTGGCAGGGTTGAATCTGCTTTCTTAAAAGAGAACACAGAGACTTACGACATCAGATTCCGGACGAAAAGAATGATTAAGGTCAAAATAGAGCTTGATACCGATCCACCGCTTCTTTTTGACACCGAACCGAAACTCCTGCTGAAGCCTCATTCTTTTATGACTCGTTGCTTTGTACTTCCTGACCTATATGCCGGTAAAATGCACGCGTTGGTTTATCGTGCGTGGCAGCGTCGCGTCAAAGGGAGAGACTGGTTTGACTTTGAGTGGTATGTCAGGAACGATGTCTCGCTTGACTTCAGGCATCTTCAAGAAAGAATCAAAGAGTTCAGCGGTGAGGATGTAAGCCGCGAAGGCTTTATTGAACGGCTGCGTCATAGGCTTGCCACAGCGGACATTGAGAATGTCAAGCAGGACGTGTTCCCTTACATCGCTCAAAGCCAGAGACGGGAACTTGATATTTGGTCCAATGAGTATTTCCTGAATCTTGCCGATAGGATCAAATTCCTGTGATCCTTCTCTGGTCGTTCAGACCTTCCCAGTCGCTAGGCCTGCCGCTTTGGGCTGCCTATGACCTCTCCGGTCGCTGAGTTTGTCGAAGCGTCCCGCACGATCGCGTATCCGAGCCAAAAGATGATGAATATTTTCGTCAATCCAGTATGCAAAACGTATGTCAGGAGGCTTGGCTGATTTCTGAATATGTTCGTTCGAGATGCCTGTAAGAGAGTTCCCGGAAGAAAAAGCGGTGTCACTCTTAGGAACAAATGTTTTTTAGCCATCTTTTTCTCATTTTCTGACCAAAAAATCTTGCTTATGAAAAATTAAACTCATATATTTGTCGTTGTGTTATTATGTGCCTACGAATGGGCACCTAAAAACATATTTATTACTACGAGTGACACCGCTTTTTCTTCCAGATGCACTTGTGCAGGCATTCCGAACAGACATATTAATAGGTAGAGTTTTGCCGCCGACATACGTTTTGCATACGTATTTGGCGGTGGAACGTCAGTTTCTGTGCCCCAATGACACAACCGCATCGGCAGTCTCAGCGGCGATCAAAGGAAGCTATAGCCGGAAAGAGACCGGGCAAATAACCTTAAAAGATGAGAGCAACAACTGTTATTGAATATCTTCTGTCTGGAGTTCTGCTGCTGGCGGCACAAACGCGGCCGGTTGGAATCAATCCCACCGCGACAGCGCAAGGTCAAAGTGTGGTGGTGGACAAAACGCTGACTTTCGAGAACAAGGTGCACGACTTCGGAAAGTTCGCCGAGAGCGGTGGATCACAGACCTGCATATTCAAGTACAGAAACAACACCAACGTGGCGATTGTCATACAAAAGGTGATCGTATCGTGCGGCTGCACGCAGGTGGAATGGTCGGGAAAACCGACAAAACCGGGAGAGAACGGCGAGATAAAGGTACTGTTCTCCAATCAGATAGGATCTGGCCACTTCGACAAGTCCATCGCCGTGTACGTTTCCTCGAGTCCAAACCAGATCATCCTCAGGGTCAGAGGGGAGGTCTTGGAGGCAGAGGAAAAAGGAGAAGCCACTTCACCGGCCCCATAAAGAGCCTTGGCGAAATGGCTTGACCAGTCACAGAGTCCGGCTTCTACTTCTTGCCGATTCTCACTTTGGCCTTGACGACCTCACCCTCACTTGTCACGACAGCTTTCCCGGCGGTGTCGAAAACAGCCCCGTCAGGGATAGTGATGGCGCATCCATCAGCCAATGCAAGTCCTCCAATATCCACAATCGAGCCTTCGGCCCCCTCAGCCGACAGTTCTCCCGCGGCATCGGAGAGTTCCAAGTAGGCATTGTAGGCCTTTCCGCCGACAATGCCCCATTTGCCTTTGACATTGACTGTGGCCTTGGCGACATTGAACCTTGAGTCCTTGGCGGTCAAGGATAATCCGCACCACTCACTTTCCAGATTCAGCACACCGCCACCGATTATCGTGACAGACCCGGACACGGAGATCGCCGGAGCCTTTGAGACCACTGAGCACGTGCCGCTGACGTAAATCTTCAGTCCATCAATACGGGAATCCAACCCGATTGTGGTCTCGTCGGACAACTGGATTGTCGCATTGTTCAATGTCAGCAGGTTGCTGGCGGCGCTGTAGGAGACTGAACCACCTCCGTACCAGGATCCTGTTATGCTGGAGGCGTTCTCGGCAGTCACCCTGACACCACCGATCCAAAGGTCATAAGTGGTTTTCTTCCCGATCACAACCTTCGATGTGACAATCTCGCCATCCTTGACTATGCCTCTGTTAGCGGCATCGAACTTGGCTCCTTCCGGGGTAGAGATGACAAGGCCGTCGAGGTCAAGGGCATCTATATTCACCACTGAGCCGGAGCTTCCTCTCGCCGTCACCTCGGTCTCGGAACCCGTGACAGTCAGATAGGTCAAGCCATCAGCCACACCGGAGACGCCATAAACGCCGGACGCGTTCACCTTGCCGCCGCGAACCGTGAGTCTGGATGTATTCTCAGTAAGCGCGACACCGCTGCCGGAAGCGCTGGTCAGATTCAGATCTCCCGCTCCGAGAATATTCAAAGAACCGGCAGACTGAATGGCTGATCCGGACGAGTTGATGGAGCATTTCCCGTTCACACGGATTTTGAGATTCTCGATGGAGGACACGATTCCGGCCGAGGAGGAGACAATCTCGGCATTGGTCAGAGTAAGGATGTTGGAAGCCACATCATAGGAGACGCTGCCACCCTTCAGCCACGGACCGGTGATGCTTGCGGCGTTGTCAGCGGAGACTTTCTCTCCTCCGATGGAGAGGTCGTACACACTCTTGATCTCCACAAGAGTCTTCACTACATCCTCGCCAACGACTACTGAGCCGGAGAAAGAGTCAAAGACAGCGCTCTCAGGCACGGTGATCTTGCACCCGTCAAGTCCAAGGCCACCAATATCGGCGATCGAACCGGAAGTTCCTTCCGCCGAAAGATAAGTCTTCGTTCCCTCGACCTTAAGATAGCCGTCAAGACCCTGACGGCTGGTGATTCCCCAGGCACCCTTCACCCTGACATCCACGTCGGAAATGGTGACTGAAGATCCGGTCTGCATCATTATACCAGCCGAAGAACCCTCGAGCTTAAGGACACCCGCACCAGTTATCGTCATTGGAGCGAAGGCACTGACAGCAGTAGCGTAAGACTTGATCGAGCAATTACCTATCACATTGATTGTTAACCCGGACACCTCCGACTTGATGCCGACATTGTTGAGAGTGGTCTCTATCTCCACATTTTCGAGTGTGAGAATCTTGGTCTCAAAATCGTACGAAACCTTTCCCTTCTTGAGCCAGGTTCCTCCGACGCTGGAAGCGTTGTTGGAGTCAATCGTGTTGCCTCCTACCCAGATGTATTTCTCCTCCGGCTCAACCGGCTCATCTTCCTTCTGAGCGATAGGAATATTATAGACGGTGCCATCCGTCATTGTCAGAATCAAGGTTTTCCCGTCTTCGGAGAGTTTTACGTCAGCGAACAGACCGCTGGCTCCATCGCCTTTATCGCCCTTGTCACCCTTCTCCCCAGGGTCACCTTTCGGGCCAGTCGCTTTGGTTCCGGTGGTGGTCCAAGTCTTTCCTCCGTCAGCAGAGACCTCCCACTCATTGGTGGACGCATTAATACGCAGCAAAGGGACGGCACCGATAGTCCCGGAATCACCTTTGTCGCCCTTATCACCTTTATCCCCCTGGTCACCCTTATCGCCCTTGTCGCCCTTGTCGCCCTTCTCTCCGTCAACAGCATTGGCTCGGACTTTCTGACCACCGGACAAGATCCACTCTCCGTTCAAAGTCCAATAGTAAAATCCATCAGCGTCCTTCCTGATCGAGACATCAGGCGTTTTCCCGTCAGCGCCATCACTGCCATTCTTACCATTGGTGATGGTGACCGGAGACTGTTTGTTGAAATAGATTGTGTAGCCATTCTCAACAGGGACAACAGACTTGATGTAGTCTCCTCTCTCCATAGCATTGACAAGGGCAGCCAGACTCTTAAGTTGCGAACTAAAATCATCAGTCAACGTCTCGAAGTTCTTAAGGCGCTGCTCGTGGTCTTCATAGAGTTTGCCGAGATTGTTGATCTCGTCCTGATAGTCGGTACACGACACCAACGCCGACAAAGTAATGAATGCGGCGGTGACGAAGCGGAAGCCCGACTTGAAATAATTTCTCATATAATTAATGAATAATTGAAATAATATTAATAGAATGGTTCGGCATGCGCTGCCTTATCGGCCAAAACTGAATTTAAATCCCACAAGACAGTTGAATTGCCAGTCGAAAGGGTCATCCTTACCTACCTTAGAGTTGAATTCATCAGGGAACATTATCACGTTTGTCTCAAGACAGAGTGAGAGACAGTGCGAAAGACGCAGATCAAGTTCAAGGCCACCACGGGCACCCCAGAAAATCTTAGTACCCGTCCACAGCTTCTCGAAGCCATAGAAAGTTTCGTTATTCCTGAGCATACGGGCGGCCTCGATGTTCCTGAAACCAGCCGCGGCGCCACCGCCAGCGAACAGATTGACACTCAGTAGGCGATCTCGATGCCAGCCTCCAAACAACGACATCAGATCAAAGACGATCTCAGCACTCGAAAGCACATAATTCCATTGATAATCAAGGTAAGGATAGTTGTACCTGCCTTTGGCCTGCCAGCCGCTGAAAGAGATTCTCGCTCCTAACATCTGGTCGAACCTGCATCCGACAGACAACTGAGCCGCAGGAGTGAGTAGATCGGCGAAATCGGCCTCGCCCAACGAATAGGCACCTCCTCCCAAAATCCGCACATTCCATTCGGGAGTGAAGCCAGCGGAAACAGAATTGATGGAACGAACAAGATGCCGGTCATCCTTACGGTCGGTTCCGGATGCGACAGTCGCAAAGACAAGCGTGAATAGCCAGATCAACATAAATTTTCTCGTCATCTGCTCTTATGGAGTGTTTATTAGTATGGAAGTCACGGTCTTCTAAGAAAAAAATCCCCGGCTCGTTTTCGCAAACCGGGGAAATTTATTATAGATTAATCAGAAATCAGCGATTAGTTGCCTACAGTTCTGTTAACAGTACCCTCAACCCAAACGATCAGGTCGTTCTGGCTCCACTTATGGTGGATTCTTACAGGAACCTTGATGTTGAAGTTAACAACAGTTGCGGTGTTGTTAGAGTACCAGAGGTAATCATAGTTAGCCTTGGCCTTACCAGGTGTACACTTATGTGCAGGGTCAACAACCTTACCATCGTCGAGACGATTGTTCTTGCTGTCGTATACCTGGAACTCAACACCGTTGCTGTACTCCTTCAGAGTCTTGAACTCACCGGAAAGGTCAGTCATAATCTCCTCAGGGTTAACAGTAATAAGGTCAACTACATAGTACTTGTAGAGATCGACAGGTGTATGAGATGAGAATACATAAGCACCCTTGTCACCGGCAGCGGCTCTCCAGTCATAGAACTTAACGAGGTCATAAAGAGCGACCTTGTTTCCACCATTGTCAAGAGCGTCAGTGAAAGTGATAGGTCCAAGTGGCTCAACATAAACAGGCTTCAGGAGCTCAGCCTTGAATGTGTTGTCAGCAAGCGGCAGGTAAGCGCCACACTCCTCATTGAAGACAGCCACACCAAGTTCAACATCGAAGGTGTCCTCGAAGAACTTGACAACAGCCTCAGAATCAGCGGTGGCAAGACTTGCCTTTCCTTCAGGGATGTTGATGAGATCCTTGGTGACCTCGTTGTTCAGAACCACGAGTTTGGCCTCGTGCTCACGAGTAGCGGAAGCACCATACTCAGTGGCGTTGTACTGGTACTTAATCTCAGCGATCTTCGTTCCATTAGCATACAGAACCGTGTTCTTGTACTCATACTTCGCAGGATCAGTGTAAAGCATCACTGGAGAGTTGGCAACAGCATTGTCAACAGAAAGCTTATACTCTTTGCCGCTCACACCCTTTACAGTCTTGACGTTACCAAGAGTGAAGTAGTAGAGGTAAACAAGATCTTCCTGAACGAATGAAGGGAAGTTCTTCTTAATGTTCCAAGTCTGAGCCGGGCTGAACGCTTCAGGATCAATGCTGAATGAAGGAGCGTTCTCAGGCTTGTCGTTGCAAGTGTTAGTCTCGTCATAGAAGCAGAAGTATCCAGGCTTCCAAGCATCAGCAGTCCACTGAGCGCTATGAGTATGACCAGTTGTGGTCTTAGCGAAACGCTCGTCAAGATAAACCTCGAAGTCAGCAGCACCTACCTTAAGGTCAGCCTCGTTGCCAGGAGCCTCGACGTTACCGTGGATGTTTTTAAGCTTATCCTTGTCAAGGACATCATTGGCAGGGTTGAAACTGTTGTCAGCATACCAGTACTTAGGTATCTTGTTGGCCATCACACCCTTAGGATAAGCGAATGTAATCTTTACCGGGAGATAGACTGGCTCACGGTTGAAGTTGGTGTTGCCCAGACCCTTCCTTGGGATGAACTTAATGTACCTTACCTCCTCAACAACAGGATATGTCTTGTCGTTCACACAGTTCACGAAGTCTTCGCGACCGAGGTAAATACCAAACATGTTGGTTGTCTCGGAATCAGGCTCCTTGTACTCAAAGATATGACCAATCTTCTTGTCAGCAAGCTTGAATATTGGCTGACCATAAATGTCGACTTTACCTGTTGGAACCCACTGAGCGAACTCAAAGATAGGATCATTAGGGTCAATCGGCAAATCGATGTCAGACAGATCAATCACGTGCGGGTACTTCACAGCCTCATAGAGAACATTGAAAGTCTCCTTACCCATGTCAACAGCTTCGTCAAGGACTTTCTGCTCTATGGCGTGCCAAGTGGTTGGCTGGAACTGCTCTGTACACTTGTAGTAGAAGTAGCCCAGGTCGAATACCTTGGTGATGATAGGTCTCTCAGGCTCAACTATGATGAACTTGATGTAACCTTCCTCGACAATCTTGTTGTTGACAGTGTCCTTAAGTTCTACGCGGATAAGCGGAGTTCTGCCGACGATCGACTTCGGAGCGTTCTTGCCTACCTTGGTCTCATCCGGCTCGCAGGCAAGAGGATCGGTGTCGCTGTTTGACTTGACACCACAGGCAACGATGTAAGTGCCGTCAGCCCTATTCTTAAGAAGGCTGTGGTTCTGGGTCTGTTCCGTTCCATTCTCACCAACAGAGTAAGGAACCTGAACGAAATTGAACTTCATTCCAAGATCCTTAAGCTGAGCCTCGGTGCGAGTCTTGATCTTGCGGTCATTCCAAGAGCGGCAGGAGTTGAAGATGACATCAGCTTCAACGAGTTTGTTAAGGTTGATACCCACCTCGCTGTCGTACTGAAGTTCAAGAGTGGCCACCATCTGAGCGGCCTCGTGAACACTATGATAAAGATGCATACCGCCTTCCACCGGAGCCTTGTGAGGATCATCACCATAGCCAAGAAGCTTGCCCGGCTCACTTGTGTTCTGTACGAATTTCTTCTTGGTGGCGTCCCACTTCCAGGAAGAGTACTCATGCTCAGGGTCAATGTAGGTGTACTGCTTGGCAAAAGTGGTGTAGGCAAGGCTCTCGAACACCATCTGAGAGGCATAGACAGAAGCCCAGGTCGAGGTGATTGTCTCCTTGCCCTCTCCCAACGGAGCGGTGACGGCGAGGTCAGTAATCTTGCCGTTGTCTTTCTCGTGAGGATAGAAATCGAAGGCATGATAAGGGCTGGCCTCTTCCTGAGTCATTACCTTTTCACCTTGCATAGTGATGCCGACATGCATGATGCCGTCCTTCACATCAAGGAAAGTTGCTGTAGGCTTGGAAGCGGCAGGATTGGTCGCATAGTTAGGCACGGAAGCAACTCTTGTCTTCACGAAATCAGGATCCTGCGACACTGTCCCGAGATTCCTCTGTGTGTAATCAGGCACAATCGCGTTTGAAGGATCAAGGCTGTAAAGCTTGTCATAGGTAGGGTTAAGATAAGCAAGACCCTCATGACTTGTCGTGGCACCTACGGAATAGGTATTCTCAACCGTGGTCCAGCCAGCAGAGGTGTGACGCATGTGGGCATGCTTCAAACCTTCCTCCTTAGGACCCAAGGTCATCGGCTCGTAAGGGATGTAGATGTACTCCATCGCGTTCTGACCGTCAAGCACCATCTCCGGCTTAAAGACAAGAGCCTTAAGATAGGTATTAAGGTCAATCGTAAGAGTACCATCATAACCCTTGACGTTAGTCAGCTTAAGCTGGCCGTCAGTCCAAACAACTCCAATGCGGTCTTCCTCCTTTGGAGCCCACCTCAAGGTGGTCACTTCCTTTGTCTCATTGTCTCCGACAACGGTAACCTTTACCCAGAAACCCTTCTCAGCGCCTTCTGTGCCAGGATAGTAGTAGATGCCAGTGGCATCCTTGCCATCCTCGCCTTTCGGGCCTTGAGGTCCCTGGGGGCCGGTCTCACCTTGGTCACCTTTTTCGCCCTTCTCACCCTGGGCCTTGTACTCGGTCTTGACACCATCAATGTACCAGTAACCATCCGAACCGATTGTCACCACGCTTCCCGGCTTGCCATCCTTACCGGCGGAGCCGTCTTTACCATCCTTACCATCGGCGCCATTGGTACCGTTGGTAATCTCGAATGTCTCGCCGCTGCTCAATGTCACTTTGACACCTTTCGCGCTAGACTCCACATTAGTGATCACAGACCCCTTCTGAATGAGGGCCTGCAATTCCTTAGACACCTTCTCGACTGCACTCACGCGATCGGTAAGGTCGTTGATGTCGCTTCCATAGTCCTGACAGGACACGAAAGCACCCGCTGAGAGAACCAATGTGGCTCCAAGCAGGAAAGAATTGATCAACTTTTTGTTCATAACAAAAAAAAATAAAAATGTATAGATTGAACTTAAATGTTTATAGCTATCATCAATTAAAATACAAGAGCACCCCTCGCTCTTCCTTAGTCTCATTGGACATCTAATCCATCGTCATTATCACTCCCAGTGACAAATGCTTTTTTTCCAGTTTTCCGGCAATTTCTTTATGAAAAATCTTGTTTATGAAAAATTAAACCCATATATTTGTCGTTGTGTTATGGAGTACCCCTCGTTGGGGGCTTGTAAACATATTTATTACTGGGAGTAACACCTCATTTCGGAGGTTGAACCACTTTCCAAACACTTACAGAGGGATATTCAATGACAGCCGGAAAGGCACCGACATACGTTTTACATGCTGATTCACGGGAAGTTTTTATATTCTAATAATAATCACTATTTTTGCGAAAACCGCGATAAGCGACATCAAACAGTGCGGACAAAAGTAAAAAGACATGAGCGAGTATCTTAGAATCCGTAATTTCGGCCCTATAGAAGAGATTGAGATCAACAATATACCCTCTCTCACAATACTGATCGGAGAATCAGGAAGCGGCAAGAGCACCATCATGAAAGTGCTATCCCTGTGCCGTTGGATATACAAGCGTGTCGTACTAAGATCGTACGTTAAACAAGCGAACATCAAAA
>OHDW01000180.1_pt1 | contig 15543 bp, 11 predicted proteins | sample 1567131 | NCBI WGS metagenome assembly OHDW01 (sample SAMEA3879508, study PRJEB24766) | human gut metagenome | biome: human-associated habitat; feature: feces | place: USA | collected 1985/1987
GTGAGGGCGAGGGTGTGGCCATCAAAGTTGGCGTAGCCGCTCTTCACGCAGTTTTGCACAAAGGCCAGCTGTGCGGTGGAAAACTCCCTGCCATAGCGTTTTTTGTATTCGTCGAGGCTCAGACCTTTGCGCAGACGCAGCTGCAAGATGAGATAATCCTCTGCACCGCAGCCGCCGTCCATGACGGGCGCGGCCTCGTCCCGCAGAAAGGCTTCGGTGTCGGCGGGGTAGTAGAACCGTTTTCCGCCCATGCAGGAGTGGGCCGCAGGGCCGATGCCCAGATAGTCGCCGCAGTCCCAGTAGATGAGGTTGTGCTTTCCCTCATAGCCCGGGCGGGCGAAGTTGGAAATCTCATATTGCCGGTAGCCATGATGTTCCAGCTGCTCGACGGCGTAGAGGTAGAAGTCCGCCGCCTCGTCGGAGGTGGGCAGACCCTCGGGGGGCGTCCGGCCAAAGGCAGAGTCGGGCTCGATCTTCAAGAGGTAGGCGGAAATGTGGGCCGCGCCGCCATCCTCGATAAGCTCCAGCGTCTCGTCGAACTCGGCCTGCGTATAATGGGGCAGGGCCAGCATGATATCGCCGCTGATGTTCTCGAACCCGGCACGGCGTGCGGCGGCGAAAGCGGCCCGCGCCTGCTTTGCCGTGTGGGGGCGGCCCAGCGTCTTGAGCTGGCTGTCCCGGGCCGACTGGACGCCGAAGGAGATGCGGTTGACGCCGGCTTCCCGGAAGGCGCGGAGGGATTCTTCTGTGACCGTCTCCGGGTTGGCCTCCAAGGTGATCTCTGCGCCGGGCAGGGGAGACGCGGCTTCCATGAGCCGGGCCGCGTCCGCCGGGTCCAGCAGACTGGGGGTGCCGCCGCCGAAATAGAGGGTGTCCGGCCGGAGGGGAGCGTCCGGTGCAAAGCGGTGCAGCTCCCGCAGAAGGGCATCCACGTAAGCGCGGGGAACGCCCCGCTTTCCGGGTGCAGAATAGAAATCGCAGTACCGGCATTTGGAAAAACAGTAAGGAATATGCAGATAAAGTCCGAGAGACATCAAATATCACAGCCTTTTTCATGAAACGTTCATTTCTATGCAGTATACTATATTTTACAGACCGGGGCAAGGCTCCGGAACAAGACTGGAGGATCTTACCATGGATTACAACAACTATGACCGCGGCTATGCGGAGCCTTCGATGAGCGCATCGGACTATATGACCCGCACCTACCGCTGGATGGCCGGCGGCCTGCTCGTCACCTTCGCAATGGCCTATATCACGGCGACTACGTCCCTTATCTATCTGGTCGATTCGCTTTACTTCCTGCTCACCATTGGTGAGCTGGCACTGGTGTTCATGCTCAGCGCCCGGGTGCAGAGGATGTCCATCGACGGTGCAAGAGCCGCGTTCTTCGGATATGCCATCTTAAACGGCATGGTCCTGAGCTACTACTTCCTGATGTTCTCGGTAGGCACGCTGGTCATGGCCTTCCTCGCCACGGCGGTCTACTTCGGCCTCATGGCTGTGTACGGCACCACCACCCATAAGGACCTCACCGGCTGGGGCCCCCGCCTGATGATGGCATTGGTGGCCCTGATCGTCACCGGTCTGGTGGGGATGCTGTTCGGCTTCGGCTTTGGCGGCTCGGTGCTCTACTGCGGCATTGGTCTGGTGGTCTTCATGCTGCTGACCGCCTACGACACCCAGAAGCTGCAGCAGATGTACAGCTACTACGCCGCCGACTCCGAGATGGCCGAAAAGGCTTCCGTCTACGGTGCGCTGACGCTGTATTTGGACTTTATCAACATCTTCCTGTATGTGGTTCGTCTGCTGGGCAACAGCCGCCGCCGCAACTGATTCGTCTGATTCATAGGAGAGGTGCTCTCGGTGAGGGTACCTCTCATTTTTTATGCACCCAACTGAATAAAGTCCCCGCAGGGGTCGCACACTACCATCAGGATTTGAACCGTACACAAACGATGATTGGAGTAACGAACCATGGAACAATTCCGAAAATTTCTGCGGGACAAAGGGTTTGTGCTGGCGCTGCTGGCGTGCTTGGTGGCGGCGGCAGCGGCGGGGGTCTGGGCGGTGCGCACCGTCCGTGACGAGCTGAAGGAGAACCTCGACGGCCTGAAAACGCCGGACAGCACTTCCACCCTGCCCGGCATTGACCAAGACCTGACACTCATCCCGGAGGAGGAATATCCCGAATGGCAGCAGCCCGATACGCCCGCCGCAAACAGTGTGACCAATGTGCCCAAGGCCGAGCCGCCCTCGGCTTCGTCCTCTTCGCCCTCTTCTGGAGCGGCGTCTGGCTCTGGTTCGGTGCGCGAACCCTCCGCGCTGCAAGGCGGCTCCTCCTCTGCCAGCAGCTCGGCAGCGGCTGCCTCCACGCAGCCCGGCTTTGGCAAAATCTTGAACGGCTACAGCGGCGATGAGCTGGTGTACAACAAGACGCTGGGGGACTGGCGCACCCACAACGGCATCGACGTACAGGCCGAGGAGGGCGCGGCGGTCAAGACGGCGGCGGACGGCACCGTGGTCTCCGTCACCAACGACGAGCTGATGGGGACCACCGTGGTCATTGAGCACAGCGGCGGCTACACCACCCATTACAGCAGCCTGCAAGCCGACGTGCCGGTGGCGGAGGGTCAGTCCGTTCACGCCGGGGACGTCATCGGCTGTGTCGGCTCCACCAGCGCGGCGGAGAGCGAGATGGGCCCCCACCTCCACTTCTCCGTCAGTCAGAACGGCAGCGCCATCGACCCCCACGCGTATATCGACGAGTGAAAAAGAAAGAGGTCTGCGGTGCAGACCTCTTTCTTTTTCACGTTTCAGGATTCCAGCGTCCGCGCGCCGTGGATGCGGCGGTTGAGGATACGGAACACGGAGGATACCAGTAGAATACCCACCGCCAGCGCCCCAGCCACGCCGATGGTCTCCAGTCCTTTGGCAACGGCGTCCATCATGTCGCCCTCCAGCCCCAGACTCATGGTGTAGTACACACCGGCGCCGGGCAGCAGCGGCAGGATGGTGATGACCAGATAGGGCATAGAGGGACACTTGCGGACCCGCGCCATCACTTCGGCATACAGCGCCGCAAACAGGGCGGCGAACAGGTTGGCGGCGTATATGTCGCAGCCCAGCGCGCCCCACAGCAGGTAGAGCATCCATGTGACCACGCCGCCGATGATGCACAGCACGCAGCCCCGTCCGTGGACGTTGAACAGGATGCAGAAGCCACAGCAGCCCACGAACACCGCAATGGCCTGTGCCAGCGGGTGCCAGCTCACCGTGGTGGAGCCGGTCAGACCGTAGACGCCGACAGTCAGGTGCCACGCGGCGGCAGTACCCAGCGCGATGGCCAGCGCGGTGAGGATCACCTGCACCACCCGGATGATGCCGGAGTTGGTGTCGCCGTAGATGATGTCCCGCATGGAGTTGGTGATGGGCAGGCCGGGGACAAGGATCATCAGCGCGCCGATGATGGCGGCATCAGGGCTGTTCATCAGTCCCAGCCCCGCCGCGATATAGGCCGGAAGCGCCATACAGCAGGCCGCCAGCAGGGTGCTGAAGAAGGGGTTGGCCTCCTGCTTGTCCATAAAGCGGGTGATGAGGCCGATGATCAGGCCCATCGCCCCCGCCCACAGGCAGTCCAGCAGCGTGCCGCCGAACACCAGACAGAAGCCCAGACCCACCAGCACGCTGCCCAGATAGAACACGCCGGTGCTGTAAGAGCGGCACGCCTTCATGGTCTCCTCCAGCCACGCCATGGCCTCGTCCACGTCGGGACGCTCCGCGCAGATGCGGCGGCTCAGGGCGTTGAGCTTTTCCAGCGCCTCCAGATCGTTGCCGTGGAAGCCGATACGCTTCATGATCATCAGCGGCTTGCCGTTGGCGGCCTCCAGGCTGACGGACACGCAGTTGGGGATGGCGAACGCCTCGCACTCCACGCCGTAGGCCCGCAGGATGCGGTGGATGGTGTCCTCTACCCGGAAGGTCTCCGCGCCGGACATGGCCAGATGGTACCCCATAGTGGCCGCCAGATCGGTCAGCAGATAATAGTCCATACAAACAGATCTCCTGTATCAGTTTGCCGGATGCGGCCTTCGCTGCATCCGGCAAACTGACAGTATAGGCGCTTCGCAGGCAAATGTCAACCGTCCATTTGGGTCACAGTCCCCAAAAACAGCGGCAGGTTGGCATGGGTGTCCACGATCATGTACACGAAGGGGCGATCCAGCACCACGCGATGCACCTCCGTCGGCGCAGCGCAGGCGGCTTCATTCGCCACCGCCGTGACGGCGGCGGCCTTGGTGCCGTTCTCGTCCAGCTCCAGATAGGTCTTGTGCAGCACGGCGCTGACATACAGCTGGTCGTTAGGCGCGCCGCCCATGGCCCGCAGATCCGCCGCCGTGCTGTCAAAGGCGTCGGTGACGCCCATGGCCTTCAGCGCGTCGCTCAGCTCCAGCGAGGAGGACGCCTTGAACCGGGGGATGGCGGCCTCCACCGTGCCGTGCTGGGGGTCATTCAGCAGGGCGTGGAGCTTGCCGCCGGTGAGTCCGGCCACATAGTCCGCTATGGAGACGCCCTCGTTGGGCAGCAGCCCCACAAAGGCGTAGCGGCCGCCGTCGTAGTACTTCATAAAGCCGGTGGTGTTGTCGTCGGACAGATAGAGGCTCTCCTGCGACCACAGCAGATCCGCCGTCTGGCGGGTACCGTCGGCGGCGGTGAACACCGCGCCCTTCTGGATGTTCTCCTTCTCGTAGGGCTTCTCCCACTTGGCGTCAAAGCACACGGCGTTCACCAGATAGAGCATGGTGCGCTCGCCGGGCGCTTGTTCCAGCAGCTTGTCGATCATGCCGTCGGTCTGGTTGCTGACCCAGTGGTTCAGGTCGTTTTTCATGGCCTCGTCGAAGGCGGAGCGGTACACCTCCGCGTCATAGTAGCTGACGCAGTTGTCCAGAAAGCTGTCCTCCACCCGGAAGATGTCCCGCACCCACAGGGAGTTGGCCAGTGACAGCTTGCACTTCTTGGTGTTCTCCGGCAGGCTCATGCGGTAGGTATAGAGGTAGTCGTTGAGAGTATCCCGATCCATGCCCATGGCCTTCTCCAGTTGGGACAGCGTGGTGCCGCCAGCGCCGTTGGCGGTCATGCCCAGCGCGTACAGCAGGGATACCGGGGAGAGCAGCACGCCCTCCTCCTGCGTTGTCTGCCGCAGCAGGGCGGCGGCAAAGTCCATGACAGCCGTGCTGTCGTCGGTCAGGTCGATGTGCGTATCGATGGTGCGGGCGGTCACGCCCTCCGTCAGGCTCTGTGCCGTCAGCTTACTGCCGCAGCCGAACAGCGGCAGCGCCATGCACGCAGCCAGCACCAGCGCCGCGATGCGTTTTCCCATGGGATCAGCTCCTTTCTGCTTGTTCTACTCCTTAGACGCAGGCGAGGGGCAAAAGGTTTCCCTCTCTGCGAAAAAAAGCGGGTACACGCGGGCGGAAGCCCCTCCGTCCGTATGTACCCGCCTCGTCTTACTGCGTCAGACGCTCCAGCGCGCAGTGGGCGGCGGCCTGCTCGGCCTCCTTTTTGCTGCGCCCCTCGCCGGTACCGGCCACCTGTCCGTTGAGCAGGACGCGGAAGGCGAACACCCGCGCATGGTCCGGGCCGGAGGACCCCACCATCTCGTAGCGCAGAGTCTGATCCGGCTTACGCTGCACCAGCTCCTGCAGCTCCGTCTTATAGTCCCGGCGGCGCTCCTCCACCTGCTCCTCCTGCTCCTTGTCCAGCAGCACGCGGTGGATCAGGTCGCGGGCGGCGTCCATGCCGCCATCCAGATAGACGGCGGCAAACACCGACTCCGTGGCGTCCGCCAGAATGGACGGACGGCGGCGGCCGCCGCCCAGCTCCTCGCCCCGGCCCAGCCGCAGGTACTCGCCAAGACCCAGATACTGAGCCACCTCATGCAGGCTCTCCTCGCACACCAGCGCGGCGCGGATACGGGTCAGGTCGCCCTCCGGCATATCGGGATGCTTGGTGTACAGGTACTCCGCCGTCACGAAGCCCAGCACCGCGTCGCCCAGGAACTCCAGGCGCTCGTTGCTGCTGATGCCCGCGCCCCGATGCTCGTTGGCGTAGGAGCTGTGGTACAGCGCGTTTTCCAGCAGCTCCGGGCGGTGAAAGACGTAGCCCAGCTTCGTCTCCAAGGTATGCATATATGCTCCCCCTTCCTAAAAAGACGACCCCGCGCAGGCGGGGCCGTGTCTCGTTTCCTCTATGTCAGATCAACCGAGCTTACCGTTGAGGTAGCGGACGCAGTCGCCAACGGTCTTCAGCGCCGTCAGATCCTCCTCATCGATCTCGCCGATGTCGAACTCCTCCTCCATGGCCATGACCAATTCGACCAGATCCACGGAATCGGCACCCAGATCGTCCACGAAAGAACTCTCCATGCTGATCTCATCGGTGTCGATGGCAAACTGCTCGGCGATGAGGTCCTGCATCGTCTTGAAGATCTCCTCCATTGTCACAGGGTATTCCTCCTTCTTTTTTTCTTCGAATAGAATACGGCAATCCCACCGTAGTGTCAATACCTTTTTGCCTTTTTTTATTCGGTCACCATCTGCATCTTGCCTATGTTGGCGGTGATGGCCTCCACAATGCCGCTGTCCGCCACCTGCATGGCCTGCCCGACGGCGTTCTCGATGGCCTCGGCGTTGGAGGCGCCGTGGGCCTTGATGACAGGCTTGGAGATGCCGATAAAGGCGGTACCGCCCACCTTGTTGGGGTCCAGCCGCGCCTTGAAGTCGTTGAGGCCGGGCATCACCAGCAGTGCCGCCAGCTTCGTCAGCAGGTTCTTTTTGAACATCCCCTTCAGCGCGGAGCCGGCAAAGGAGCCCACACCCTCGATGCTCTTGAGCATGATGTTGCCGGAGAAGCCGTCGGCCACGATGACGTCGCAGCCGCCCTTGATGGCCTCCTTGGCCTCGATGTTGCCGATGAAGTGCAGGTCGCCCCGCGCATCGGCCTGCCGCAGCAGTGCCAGCGTCTGCTTCTGGAGGTCGGTGCCCTTGCTGTCCTCCGTGCCGATGTTCAGAAGGCCCACCCGGGGCTTTGCCACGCCCAGCACACGCTGGGCGTAGAAATTGCCCAGATAGGCGAACTGCACCAGATACTCCGGCGTACACTCGGCGTTGGCGCCGCAGTCGATGAGCACAGCGCTGCCGGTGGTGGTGGGGATCACCGGCGCCATGGCGGCCCGGCGGATGCCGTGGATACGCTTGGTGATGAGGGTCGCGCCGGTAAGCAGCGCACCGGTGGAGCCGGCGGACACCATGGCGTCGCCGCCGCCGTTTTTCAGCAGCGTCAGCCCCACGCCCATAGAGGTATCCTTCTTCCGGCGGGATATTGTCGCCGAAAAAAAAGCGATTCAGCTTTTAGAAAGCTCCGGTCTGCAACGTATCGGTGATATCCATTTCAGGTTATCAGCCAGTTCTTCTGAGAAAACACTTGTTGAATGGATCAATAAGCATCGGGAGATGTTACAATCGGACTTTCAACTGACCGGCCATATGGGAAACACTCCTTACTGCCTGGACGAGATACATATCGAGCAGAGTTGTGACGATGAAGTAGTAGACTGGTTTGAGTTACATATCACCGTTGTTGTCGGCAACCTGCGCATTCCTTTCTCACGCTTCCGCAAGCATATCCTCGAAGAAAAGAGAGAATATCTGCTGCCGGACGGGCGCATGATCCTTTTACCCGAGGAATGGTTCAGTAAGTATGCGAACTTGTTGGAAATGGGAGTTCAGACAGAGCAGGGAATACGATTGAAGCATACATTTATAGGCGCCGCGCAAGCTGCCTTGGGAGGAACAGGACTTAAAAAGTTCTCTGGCAAAAATCAGATTAAGAATGTTTCCGTCCCTAAAGCACTAAAAGCAACATTACGTCCTTACCAGCAGAAAGGATTCTCATGGATGATGCATCTGCATAAACTAGGATTCGGCGGATGTCTGGCTGACGATATGGGACTGGGGAAAACTCTCCAGACACTTACGTTGTTACAACATATATATAAATCGCCCGCCTCAAGGAAAGCAGCCACTCTCATCGTCGTTCCTACGTCGCTGTTGCACAACTGGCGACGGGAAGCGAAACGCTTTACAACGCTTTCAATGATTGAATATAACAGTAGCATCGTCGTGCCCCCCAATCATCCCGGGAAGTTCTTCGGACGTTTCCAGTTGATATTCACAACGTATGGCATGATGCGCAACAACATCGACCTGCTTTCTTCTTACAAATTCGAATATATCGTACTCGATGAGAGCCAAAATATTAAGAACAGCGAATCGCTCACCTTCCGTTCTGCACTCCAACTGAAAAGCAAGTATCGGCTTGTACTTACGGGTACACCTATCGAAAATTCACTGAAAGATCTGTGGGCACAATTCCGTTTCATCCAACCGGACTTACTGGGAACTGAGAGTGCTTTTCAAAAACAATTCATGATTCCGATCCGCCAAGGCAATACCCGTGTAGAAGCACAGTTACAACAACTGATATCCCCATTTATTCTTCGCAGAAGCAAAAGTGAAGTGGCTCCGGAACTTCCCCCGCTTACCGAAGAAACGATCTATTGTGACATGCCCGAAGAACAAAATACTCTTTACGAACAAGAAAAAAATAGTTTGCGGAATATCCTGCTCCAACATCCTCAAAATATGGATAAACTTCATTCTTTCAGTATCTTGAACGGTATCCTGCGGCTACGCCAACTTGCCTGTCATCCGCAACTCATCTATCCGGACTTTAACGGTGCATCCGGCAAAGCGATACAAATAATAGAAATATTCGACACACTACGGAGTGAAGGACATAAAGTACTGATTTTCTCATCCTTCGTCAAACATCTGGAAGTCCTCGCCGAAGCGTTTCGCGAACGGGGCTGGAAATATGCACTACTGACAGGAGCAACCAACAACCGTCCGTCCGAAATTGCCCATTTCACCGAGCAGAAAGACGTACAAGCCTTCCTTATCTCTCTGAAAGCCGGAGGCGTAGGACTTAATCTGACGCAAGCCGACTATGTGTTTATTATCGATCCGTGGTGGAACCCCGCCGCCGAATCGCAGGCTATTGCCCGTGCCCACCGCATCGGACAGGACAAGCAGGTTATCGCCTATCGCTTCATTACCCAAAACAGTATTGAAGAAAAGATTCTCTATCTGCAAGATGAAAAACGAAAGTTAGCAGAAACATTTGTTACCGACAGCGAAACATTGCCTGCATTGAGCAATGAACAGTGGGTGGATTTGCTAAAATAAAAACTGCATCTTTATATGGACTGTCTTGCAAGAATACTTTTTTACTTTATCTTTGCACGCAAAATGACACTGCATGAAATACAAGCTTATCGTGCTCGACCTTGACGGCACACTCACCAACTCTAAAAAAGTAATTACTCCCCGCAACCGGGAAATATTGATACGTGTACAAGAACAGGGCGTCCGTCTGGTTCTTGCTTCCGGTCGTCCGACTTATGGCATTGTGCCGTTGGCAAATGAATTGCGCATGAATGAGTTCGGCGGATTTATCTTATCCTACAACGGAGGGGAAATCATCAATTGGGAAACACAGGAAATGCTCTATGAGAATGTATTGCCGAACGATGTCGTCCCCGTACTCTATGAGTGCGCCCGCAGCCACCAGTTAAGCATACTGACTTACGACGGAGCAGAAATCGTAACCGAAAACTCTCAGGACCCGTATGTTCAAAAAGAGGCTTTCCTGAATAAAATGGCAGTCCGGGAAACAAACGACTTCCTGACAGACATCACGCTTCCGGTAGCTAAATGCTTGATTGTGGGAGATGCCGACAAGCTCATCCCCTTAGAAGCCGAACTTTGTCTTCGGTTGCAAGGACGTATCAACGTATTTCGTTCAGAACCTTACTTTCTCGAACTAGTCCCGCAAGGAATCGACAAAGCCCTGTCTCTTGCCGTATTATTAAAAGAAATAGGAGTAGAACGCAAAGAAATGATAGCAATAGGCGACGGCTACAATGACTTGTCCATGATAAAGTTTGCAGGACTAGGCATTGCCATGGGCAACGCACAGGAACCGGTGAAGAAAGCGGCGGACTATATCACTCTGAGCAATGAAGAAGACGGAGTGGCGGAAGCACTGGAACACTTTTACTATAAATTTACGTAGCATCATATGCTCACAATTCCTTTTTCAACCGTACCTTCATAACCTTTGACTGTATGTCTTATACTCTGTTTCAGCAGTATGCAGAGTAGCTATCGTATATCAATCTTACCATTATATAGCTCGTTGCACTAAAGTGAACAGTTCTTTCTACTAAAGTGATGAGATCTTTCCACTCCAGTACACAGGCCTCATCACTCTTGTGGAAAGAAGCGGATGTTTATTACATAACGCAGTGATGTCAGCAAGAGGATCTGCGAATATCGACTACTTAAGTTATCAGAACAGGGCCAGCAACATATAACCAAAGGTCATCCTACTTTACGTTTATCAATATGGTTCATATAAATAAGCAAATGGTTTCATTTCCAACTATCATGAGAACAATATTAAAAAAATCCGTTCTAGGATGGGGATGCAAATTATAGATGTATGCTGTCTATATACTCATGATACGTACAGCAAGAAAAGCTGTACCAATAAGCGAACACACTCTTTACAACTATATAAGAAAGCTGCGTGAAGTATTGTCCAAAGACAAAGAGATCTCAATCACAACACAGAACAATGGCTATGAGTTACATATTTCAACTTGAATTATCGTAATATATCAAAGATTTATTCTAATTTTGTGGTTTTAAATCGAATAAATAGCAAACGTTATGGAACATCAACTGACCATTTACAACACGTTAGATAGAAAAAAAGAGTTATTCGTACCGCTCCACGCACCTCATGTAGGTATGTATGTGTGCGGACCGACTGTTTACGGTGATGCGCATCTGGGACATGCACGCCCGGCCATTACTTTCGACGTACTCTTCCGTTATCTCACTCATCTAGGATATAAAGTACGTTATGTACGCAATATCACTGACGTAGGTCATTTGGAACATGATGCCGACGAAGGAGAAGACAAAATTGCCAAGAAAGCCCGTCTGGAAGAACTGGAACCAATGGAAGTCGTTCAGTACTATCTGAACCGCTACCATAAAGCAATGGAAGCCCTCAACGTGCTCTCTCCAAGTATCGAACCTCATGCTTCGGGCCATATCATCGAACAAATCCAACTGGTACAGAAGATTCTGGACGCCGGATATGCTTACGAAAGTGAAGGCTCCGTCTATTTCGATGTAGCCAAATATAACAAGGATCATCACTACGGAAAACTTTCCGGACGCAATCTGGATGATGTACTGAACACCACCCGCGACCTTGACGGACAAAGTGAAAAGCGTAATCCCGCCGATTTCGCCCTCTGGAAAAAGGCACAGCCGGAACATATCATGCGCTGGCCATCTCCTTGGAGCGACGGTTTCCCCGGCTGGCATGCCGAATGTACCGCTATGGGACGCAAATATCTGGGTGAGCACTTCGACATTCACGGCGGAGGAATGGACCTGATTTTCCCGCATCATGAGTGTGAAATAGCACAATCAGTAGCCTCACAAGGCGACGATATGGTTCACTACTGGATGCATAACAACATGATTACCATTAACGGAACGAAAATGGGTAAATCACTCGGCAACTTCATCACATTGGATGAGTTCTTCAATGGCACACATAAGTTGCTGACCCAAGCCTATACTCCAATGACAATCCGCTTCTTCATCCTGCAAGCCCACTACCGCAGTACGGTCGATTTCAGCAATGAAGCACTGATTGCTTCCGAAAAGGGATTGCAACGTCTGATAGAAGCTATCGATGGATTGGGAAAGGTTACCCCTGCATCCGCAACTTCAGAAGGTATCAATGTAAAAGAGCTGCGTGCCAAATGCTACGAAGCCATGAATGACGACCTGAATACTCCAATTGTCATCGCACAGCTTTTCGAAGGTGCCCGCATCATTAATAACGTCATTGCCGGCAATGCAACGATCTCCGCTGAAGACTTGAAAGAGCTGAAAGAAACTTTCCACTTGTTCTGCTTTGACATTATGGGATTGAAAGAAGAAAAAGGTTCTTCCGACAGTCGTGAAAATGCCTATGGTAAAGTGGTGGATATGTTGCTGGAACAGCGTATGAAAGCAAAAGCCAACAAAGACTGGGCTACTTCCGACGAAATCCGTAACACATTAACAGCCCTCGGATTCGAAATCAAAGATACAAAAGACGGTTTTGAGTGGAGATTGAATAAATAAATATTAAACATCAGGGAGATAAATCCCTTCTACAGATAAAAAAGACCGGTTCGTAATGAGCCGGTCTTTCTGTTTCATAGAAACATAGTAACTAATACCCCTCTTAAACTACAAATCTTATCATCTAATCACTTGTTTTCCATTAATACCTCAACAGGTTGTCCGTGCTGGCAGGTTACCGTCAATTGTGTATCATTTCCTTGTCGCTCCAACCGGACATTTTCCATTGAATTCTTTAGCGTCCAACGACCTTTGAGTAGTATTTTCTTATAAATAGGACGGCTAGGTTCTTTCGTCGTATACGCCTTTTCTTTTATATTCAAGTTTGGGTCACAAACACTCAAACGAACTCCTTTACCGGTTTCTTTCGCATACATCACCATTGTTTCAGCAGGAATAGAAGCAATCACCTTATCAGTTACCGGCTGATAAGCCTCAAAAACCGCATACGCCGTAATACCTGTTTTCTTATCATAAACGACATGAGCCGTTTGATCACGTTGCAGGACTTCATACGCAGGAGTTTTCTGAAGGTCGTCCAAGTCCGCTGCAGAAGGCTGTATCAATACCATATATTCATAAGTTCCGTTCTTCGGAGCTTTACCATGCTCTATCCATGCAGAGGAGAATTTTCCTTTAGTGACCGCACGGGTTTTCTCATGACGTGATTCTTGTTCCGCGATCTGCGAACGAACTGTTCCGTCTACTACATGATAGTAATTGTCATAACCGTCATGTAACCAATAGCCGTCATTACCCACTTTCTGTTCTCCGCCGTTGTATTTCGTCTGGAAAAGAGTCGTTTCCGTAGGATAATCGGCATTACTATTCGTTATGCCGGTTCCCAGACAAATCATCCGGTTGTCGAAGCAGAATACAGATTTACGGGCAACAAAATCAGGAGTGAAGTTTTCCAAATTACGCTCCATTAACTTCATAGCAAACATGCCATTCTTGCCTTCCAAGGAACTGCTACCGGAGAAGTTTTCCTTGGAATGAGCCATGGTAGTACCCTTTAACGGACTATCCAGCAACTCGAAGGGCAAATGAATAGTAGTCGTACCCGGCAGGCGGTTCCAATCCCAACCATCCTGTACAAAGCCGCTTCCGGTACGGGAAACGGGGTTTCCTTTTCCCATGATCTGCACCGAACCATAACTCTGATAACGTCCGTAACGATTATCTTTTGTATAGATTTCAGCCCCCCAAACATCAGTAGTATATCCTTTTAGTGTCACCATCCAATCTGCACGGCGGAAAATACCTGCCGAACCGTAATTATAAACAAAAAATCCTTGTGGAGCTTGTGCAGGCTTGATGCCTTCTTTCTTAAAGAAACGCGCATTCGGAGTATCCCTATCACGTACTAACCGTAGATAATCTGCTGCCAGAGCATGATCGAACGTATTCCCCCGACCGGACAAATCACCGGCTAAAGCTATATTGGCAAATGCTTCCACATCATCATTCCCCATTTTTCCACCGAAAGGATGACGTCCGCTGATACCAATTCCCCATTCATAAAGATTACAATAATTGCGCATGGCAATAAATGCGGATTTTATATGTTGCCGGGCTTCTTCCGTCAGTTCAAAATCCGTATTGTTAGTAAAAGCAATGAATTGCCCTATTACGGCCAGCACTCCGGTCGTATATGCCGGATAGAAACCACCATGGTGAAAAGTTGTGCCATCTATCTTAATACCACCAATTGTTCCCGGTGAATAGTGTAAAGAAGAAGAAACCCAACGGGAGAGGCCCTCCAAAGCCTGCGCCTGCTCTCTTGCATCCGTGAACATCATAGCAGAGATAAATCTCGCCATTAAAAGCGTATGCCAAGTATCCAGCATTTCATCCCGTTCCAAAGGACACGGTTGACGAGTCTCCTGCAAAGCAGACCAGAAACGTAATGTCGACAAATAAGCATCCCTGTGGGGATGTTTATAGATCTCATCTCGCATCAACCATGCCGTCGTATATATCTTACGTATCTGATAACCATAATGATGATTGGTTCCCATACCGCTACCAAAGGCAAATCCCTGGTCAATAGCATAATCAAACACCGTGAAGTAGTTTTTCTTTGATGTCTCGTTTCGATTGCAATAAACGTCATACGCAAAACCGGAAAGCATTGTTTCAATATCATTCCACGACATCTCTCCTATCTTCTTATTCTGTTCGTCCGGAGCTACAATAGGTGTTCCCGTAAATCCCGTACCTGCTGCCGACGGGCGGATATCCGCTCTTTTAAATGTCTCGTAAGCGGCATCAACTTGCTTTTTAGGGGCTTTTTTCACTTCCAGAAAATCTGTCAGACGTTGCTCGATTGTTTTCAGGTCTTTCGCCTGTCGAGCAGTCAACTTGGATGCCAATGGAGTATCATACGACAGTTGCTCCCACTTCCATACCAGGCACCAATGCCAGAGGTCACGGTTAGCCAAGCCATTATTAGTCGGCAACTGCTGATCCGGAGTGGTACGAAGATTCATCTTCTTTTCCGGGAATATCAGACGGTCAAGAAAAATACGTCCTTTGCGTTGGGGGGCAACTAACCTGTAAGCTACAATATCTTTGTCCTTCTTATCGCCTTGCATATATTCGAAAGAAATCCAGCAAGCCCGCCACCCTGCTGCTTGCAGATGATAAGCAAACCAATAAGACACCTCTCCCGCCTTATTCAGGAATTCAAAACGAATAGAATCCTGCTGTGGCTTTTCATTATATATCCACAAGGTAATGCCATACTGTCTCTCCGTTTTTCCTTTTAATGATAAAGGAGGTATCTGTACATTCAAAGTTGAACCGGATTGGAAATCCCACTCCAAGCTACTTTTACCCTCTTTATAGAAAAGAGAAGAAATTTTCGCCTCTCCCTTTCCGGAAGTCTTAAATGCTTCGGGTACCTCACTACTCTCAAATCCTATGAGTTGTGCGAAAGCCGAAGAAGCTGTTACAAACAGAAACAGTAGTATAAAACAAATATCTTTCTTCATTGTGTCATTATTAAATGGTCAAACAGTAACCAACTACTGCTTAATAAGGTATTTTGTCCGATAAAATCTTCTCCGTATACCAAGGATCGTTGATTTCTTTCAACATAGCACCCATTTCACGATAAAGTTGTGCCACTATTTCCTTGTTTTCTTCCAAAGGTAGATTGTTCAACTGATACGGGTCTTTCGCGTCATTGAATAAAAGACTTTTC
>OHDW01000193.1_pt1 | contig 15244 bp, 10 predicted proteins | sample 1567131 | NCBI WGS metagenome assembly OHDW01 (sample SAMEA3879508, study PRJEB24766) | human gut metagenome | biome: human-associated habitat; feature: feces | place: USA | collected 1985/1987
CCGACACGTTTGCCCTCAAGTTTTGAGAGCGTGTCCTCAAGAAATGACAGATAATTAGTACTTGCGGATGTGTTGCCTGGACGTAGCCAGTAATTTGCTATCATCCTCACATCGGAAACGAATGCAAGGAGAGGATGATGCGAGAGTCGTCCAGGACGCTTGGGGTTGTATCCTTTGGCAGCTCCTTCTTGACTTCCCTCACGGACCATCACTGTAGAATCAAAGTCTAAAGTGTAGTTGTCGAACTTCAACTCGGAGAAAAACCAACGGAACAAATTTCCGAAAACACGCTGGTTGACAGCTTGAGAGAATTTATTGAGATAGCGCTGGTATGCACGATGGTCTGCTCCACGTTCCCATCCTAATAGGTCACATAGTGCAGCGTCATAACGAACCACGTCAAGATGGCCAAAGCAACTTGCGCCACACCACACACCTGCAAACAATCCCAATATCAGCTGGATCGGTTTGTAACCACGGTTGGAACCTTGAAGAGGTACACCACTTTGCATAACATGCTCTTCAAAATGGCATTTCTCAAGCATTTTGAAGAACAGGGAAAGACCACCAAAAGGTGTTATTTCCTTATTTACAAACTTTATGTCACAGTTTCGCATCGGAGTATATTCTTTTTTCGTGGTAAAGTTAGTAAATATTTATGAATCAAGCATATACAAAGCTGTTTTTCTAATGGCGGTCATTAGAAAATGACAAGAAGCTTTTTCTAATGACCGATTTGGGATAAAACATAAAGATTTTATAATATTTGTTCGTCGTTTTTGAAAAAAATATATAACTTTGCATGCGAACTATAAAGTCTCGACAAAATATTGACGTAAGACGAGTTCTTACATTTATATATAAAGAGACAGCTCACGCCGTGCAGCGTATAGTGACGTTGTATAGACCGAACAGTACAAAGCGGAGTTGGGTGGGACTATAGTTCAGACATATTAAAGGCGTTTTCGACGCTGTGTTTGAGACGAGTCGAATCTTGCAAATTCATAATTGTTGTCTCGAATATGGTCAACGGTAGATGTCCCGGGTGTGATTATATCAAAATCCCGTGGAGACCTTGTAAGCATAGATTGTACCCTATCGGGCGCAATCAAATGTGTTATATAGGTCTCTTTACGGCATTGATTATCATATCGGCGTGGGCTCTAATGTTGTCTGTTCGACAACAATAGGCAATGCAAGAGCCTCAACTTGTGGAATGGACAACAGGACGATTATACGCTTTTTTTGTGTCAAAAAATTGCTAATTTAATGCAAGACATAAAAGACGATATGAACGCATTGATTAATGCGCATACCCTACGAGGTCTAAGCGGATCTCCTCACGTTGGACTTACCTCCAATGTCCTCCCCGAAGCTCAAAGCTTACAAACCGGGGTGTCCTCGGACTATATACAGAAGGTAAATCACGAATGGTTCGTATTGCGAGTGACTTACAACAGAACTCAGAAAGCTTGCGACATCATATCTACAGCCAATGTGCAGTCATACATGCCTATGCATTATGTCGTAAAGAAAGAGATTGGGAAGAAGAAGCGAATATTACAGCCTCTTCTTCCCAATCTCTTTTTTGTATACACCACCCGAGAAGCTGCAAATGCCATTATCAAGAAAAAAGGCGATGAGCCTTCAATATTAAAATTTTATCTTGATAAGACTAAGCCGTTGGAAAAAAATGGCAAGCACCCTCCTCTTACTATACCCTTTGCTGCAATGATTAATTTCATCAAAGCTACGAGTACCGACAGTGAACATGTTAGAATAGTGGCACCAGAGCAATGCCATTATAAAAGCGGTGATTTGGTAAAAGTGATAGGTGGAGAGTTTGAGGGAGTAACGGGAAAAGTAGCCCGTATTTCTGGACAACAGCGGGTTGTGGTAGAGGTTGCAGGAGTATGCCTGGTGGCGACAGCCTATATACCAAGCGTGTTTTTAGAAGTAAAGTAAACATTAAACATAAACTAAACCAATTTTACAATGAGAAAATTATTTGTATGTGCATTTGCTTTTCTTTGCCTTACAGCAAATGTAACAGCACAAACCGTAAAGGACATTCGCAAAGAACGTCAAGAGATTCGTAAGGCATCAAAGAAGGATTTGAATGAAAAGGCAACAAAAACAGCAAGAAAAGAAGCCAAGAAACTCATTAAAGAGGGATGGGTTACTGTGCCAGGAGCGTTGCCCTTAGAAAAACAGTTGGATAAATCGTATATGATGCAGATGGAGTATGATGATGACATGTACCCCAAGTATCTTATGGGCGAAGCCATGAGCATTGGCGAGAATTATGATGCTGCCAAGATGCAAGCTTTGGAATTGGCAAAGCAGAACCTTGCAGGTCAGATACAGACTGAGGTTACAGCATTGATTGAAAACTCCGTTGCAAACAAGCAGCTTGCCAATGAAGATGCTTCGTCATTAACTCAAAGTATTATGGGATCCAAGAATCTTATTTCGCAAAGTATAGGTCGTACAATAACAGTGATGGAGTGCTACCGTGTAAAAACCAATAAGAACAAGGAAGTTCTTGTCCGCATTGCATATAATGGAGCGATGGCAAAAGCAGCAGCAAAGCGAGCCATACAAGATGAGTTAAAAAGCAAGAGTGAAGATATTCAAAAGAAACTTGACGAAATCTTAGGATGGTAAAGAGACTTCTATGCTGCTTGATAAGCATATCATTCTCTATCTGTTGTTTCTCTCAACAAATAAAGAAAGTGGATGGAGAATATACCTACATCGTACCAGAGAACGTAGATTTAGAAAAAGCCAAGCATATAGCATTGGAACGTCTGAAAATACAGTTGATAGCAGACGAGTTCGGCACAACCATATCACAATCGAATTCTACATTTGTGAAAAATAGTAATGGAGAATCGGATGTAGATTTTCTTTCTATTGGTGGAAGTGAGGTTAGAGGTGAATGGATAGAGACGATAGGCAAGCCACAATTCAACATATCTTACGAAAAAGACATGCTTGTAGTGCGTGTTGCGGCGAAAGGACGAATAAGAGAAATTGTTTCTGCATCTGTTGACTTTAAGGCTTTGGTTTTGCGCAATGGCACTGATGATAAGTTTGAAAGCAACTCGTTTAAAAGCGGCGACGACCTCTTTATGTCTTTCCAGTCGCCCGTAGATGGCTATCTTGTCGTATATCTTATAGACGCCGACCAGCATGCCTACTGCTTATTGCCATACCAAAACATGAAGAATGGCTGTTTTCACGTAGAAGCAAATAAAAAGTATGTGTTGTTCTCCGCACAAGATGTCTCTCCCGAGTTGAAGCCATACATTGATGAATATACCATGACTTGCTCTCGTAAACAGGAAACTAACATTATATATACCATATTTTCTACAGACATATTTACGAAGGCTGTAGACAATAAGAATGATGAAAGTCTACCAAGAGAACTGTCTTATGAAGAGTTTCAGAAATGGCTCATACACAATCAGAGTAAAGATAGAAACATAACCTATAAAATGACAACAATAACAATTAACAAATAAACAATGAAAAGATTATACCTGACTTTTATCACAGCTTTATTCCTATGCGCAATAGCGTTTGCAAAGGATATTAATGTAGGAGGTTTTCATTATAGAATTCTTAATGATAAAGAAGTTGCCGTTATTGGAGCCGAAGTCAATGATACGGTGCTAAGAATACCTTCTACTGTTTCTATACAAAATAAACAGTATACTGTTGTGGAAGTTGCAAATAAAAAACCAGAGAAAGACGGGAAGGATTGGGGATCTTACAAGAATCAATACTGGGGTGCTGAAACGAAAGATATTATCATTCCTCAAACTGTAAAAAATATTAGAGCGGGAGCGTTCTATTATAATTCTTTTCGGAATATATATTTACCAGAAGAAATGGAATATATTTCGAACTATGCTTTTTGTGGTTGCACAATAGGTTATATACGATTTCCTAAACGTATTAATTTTTTTTTATATGACGCCTTTAAAAATAGTAACATAGGAGCATTGGATTTTAGAAATACAGAATGTTCAACCTTTGATATAGACGAGTTGAGGTCAATACGCTATTTTAGAGAATTATTTCTTCCGCAAGGTATAAAAAAAGTAAAAAGTGAAAGTCAATATAATGCATTTCTTAAATCTATAAATTCACTTGGCTTATCTATAGATGGCAATACTATCAAAAATTCGCTTGAAGATAATGATATTAAAAAACTATTTGAGAAAGTCACAGAGTTACAAATTAGAAATATTGAAAAAATTGACTTTAGAGTTCTTGAGAATTTCCCTAATTTGAAAGTAGTTTATTTAACAAAACATATAAAAGAAATTGGAGAACATGCTTTTTCTCGCTATCCAACAGGTCAACTTGAAGAAGTTTATTTAAATGATAATATTGAAATAATAGGGGACGATGCTTTTAGAGATAATCCTAAATTATCAAACATACGTTTTCCCAAAAAACTAAAGTCAATAGGAAATAGTGCCTTTTACGATTGTAAAGGTTTATCCCATATAGATATTCCTACTTCTGTTACCTATATAGGCTCTACTGCCTTTTGGGGTACGGGCCTAAAAGACGTAAAAGGTTTGAATTCAAATATTAAGTATGGTATGTACGGCTCTGAAAGCGATAGCCAACGTTCTCCTTTTATGGGAACTCCCTTTGATGAGAAATTCGAAAAGATACAAACAACATTTAGCTATATGGCATTAGGCAAAATAGCTAAAGAAATACCACAATGGCAAAAAAAGAAAGAATATGAAACCACTGAGCAATGGAAACAACGAGTTACTGCTGAAAATCAGAAAAATAAAGTTGATGAGATTGTAAATCAGGCAAAGACGGAATATATAGCTCAGCACAAACCTAAAACAACAAAAGGAACATTAGGTACGTACGATGCCGACTATGGAGCTTATCCGGTTAGCATAGAAGGTGCAAACACCATCTATGCAAAGATACCGTTAGAAGAAGCAATGCAGTTCAAATCTAATTGGAGCAAAGTAGCAATGCAGCCGACCTATGGTATTATAGATGACAATATCGCTGTAACATCTTGCATATTCAGTTTAGGCAACAAGTCGTGGAAGAGCACAGAGAGGGCAGTGAACGACAATCTGGATTATTTGAGCTATGACGTGCCGACCCTGAATGTTGATTTTGACGGAAAAACTTCGGTTGCCCAAAATACGTCTCCTAAGAAAACGATAGACAATACTATCGATAAGAACATTCCGCAAACAGTATCAATGCAGGCGAACACTTTTGTTATTGCAATAGGCAACGAGAACTACAGCCTTGTGCCAAAGGTTGCGTTTGCCAATAACGACATGAACATATTTGCGCAATATTGCCAAAAGACACTTGGTATACCTATGCAAAACATTCGTAAATATAAGGATGCCACGTTTGGCTCTATGCTCTCGGCTCTCAATGACATAAAAGAGATTGCCGATGCTTATAACGGCGACATGAATGTCATCTTCTATTATGCGGGACATGGCATACCTAACGAGAAAGACCAAACAGCTTATCTACTTCCTACCGACGCCGACGGCAAATCAACAGAGGTGTGCTTCCCTCTTGCAAGACTTTACAAAGAGTTGGGCGAACTTAATGCTAAGTCAGTAATCGTATTTATGGATGCTTGCTTTAGCGGAGCACAGAGAGGTAAGGGAATGTTGGCCTCGGCTCGTGGTGTTGCTATTAAAGCCAAAGAACAAAAGCCTATGGGTAAACTGGTTGTTCTTACAGCAGCATCAGGAGAAGAAACCGCATATCCGTTTAATGAGAAAGGGCACGGTTTATTTACCTATTTCCTCTTGAAGAAGCTGAATGAAACAAAAGGAGAATGCTCTTTAGGAGAATTATCTGATTATATCACTACAAATGTAAAACGTCAGTCTATCGTGATAAATCGGAAGCCACAAACTCCCGCAATAATTTTCTCTGATTCCGTAAAGGATGAATGGATGAACTATAAGTTGACAAAATAATTATATGAAGAAGAATCATTTAAATAAACTCCGAACCATAAAGGAGGAAATAAAAACTGCTTTATTGAATAAAGACTATGATAAAGCGATGGAAGGCATAGGAAAATTAGAAGATTTTATAGATAATAATAACGTATGTTGGTGTAATATCATAAACTGTAAATTAGGTGAATTCTTAAATAATCTACCTCCTCAGGCCTCTCCAGGAACGGTACCAAATAGTGAGCCATTAAAGATAAGAGTTACGGTTAAAATACCAGAAGGTAAAAAGAAAAGCTTTTTTGACACAATATCGATACAGGATAATTCAAAAAGTTATCCATTATTATACCAAATTGATAAATATACAATTGACAAGAATAAAGCGGTTACCAGCGTTATTCCCCAAGATGGAAATGGAAAGTTTACAAAATAACTTAGCTTCGTATATAGCAGAAAATTCAAGGCTGTTCAATAAACATGCAGAAAGAATCGTCTATGCCTTGTTTGGGTCTTCATGGGCAACAATGTTTACAACAGAAGCGAATTTAGAAAAGAAACATTTTTATATCGTTATCTTACTTTGTATTTTATACTTGACTATAGAAATGATGTATCGCTATATTATGCAACACATCGCACGAGTCTTACACAAGCATGTTCGACTTGGAAAATTAGAACCTAAAAAAGCAGCCTCTGTTTGGAATTATATAAGTGACAAAACTTCATATATTTTATTAATAAAACTGCTACTAATAGGATTAATGGTTGTTATATTTGGCATTCATTATCGTAACTTATATGTTTAAATGGTATTTTTCAAATAAACTAATAATATGACAATAAGAAGTATTATATGTATCCTATGCTTGTCATTGCTATATACAAAGGCAAGTGCCATAGATTATTCTTCCTTATCACCCAAAAAGGATTGGATATATAAGGAAGTTGCTGATATTGGTAGTTCGCGCTATCTTTTGTATAAAGATACAATAAAGAACGAGCTATGTGCGTCTTACTATTCTAATTTAGATGAAAGCGCAAAAGCAATAAAAATACCTTCAAAGATATCATACGAAGGTAAAACCTATATAGTTAGAGATGTAGATATGGATTATACTGGGGGAGGTCAAAATGTAGAATCAGTATCATTACCTACAACAGTTGTCAGTATTGATCACTTATTATGTCCTGCCTTATCACAAATTAAAATCCCTTCTTCTACCACTTATATTGGTTCTGAAGCTTTTAGCGGATGTAATTCATTTGTATCAATAGAAATTCCATATTCTGTTATATACATTGGGGAAGGTGCATTTGCAAACTGCGAAAAATTGGAATCGGTTATTTTGCCCTGTTCTTTAAAAGGCATGGGCAAACGTACATTCCAAAATTGTGCCAACCTACAAACAGTAAAGTGGAGCAAAGAACGCAAACCTGTCAGATATGCTGATTTATCATCAGATGAAAGAAATAATTTAATGAATGTGATACCACCTTATCTCTTTGATGGTTGCGCTTCATTTGGTGTTAATGAAACTATTGAATTTCCGTATCCGATAGAAACAATTTCAGAATTTGCCTTTAATGGTTGCGAAAAATTGAAGAGCATTGTAATTCCTATTTGGGGTAAACTTAATTGCATTGGTAAAGCCGCTTTTCAGAATTGTAAAAGCTTGCAAACTTTAAGATTAACCAATACAGGTGCTGTTGATACAGGAACTTCTACAATATTAGCAACCGACACTATTTCTGACAATGCATTTCATAGCTGCGAAAAATTAGTGATAGACTGGTTGTCAACCAAATATATAGGAAACAATGCTTTCATGTCTTGTAAATCTCTTACGACAATTTCGTTAATGAACACAGAAGAAATCGGTGATAAGGCTTTCGCTCTTTGCTCGTCTCTTAGTAAGGTGTTTTTACCTAATACAGTAAATCATATTGGCTCAGAGTGTTTCTTTCATGATGAAGCTTTAATCAATATTGAGGGGCTGAACTCTACTATCAATTTTGGAGGTACCATACAAGGGATTTTCAGTTTGACAAAAATAAACTATCAACCTTTATTATGTTCTTTCAAATATAATGCCCTTTCTTTTGTTAAAAGCAATATTGAGAAGTGGCAACAGAAAAAAGAATATGAAACAACAGCGCAATGGAAATCAAGAGTAACTGAGAAAACACGAGAAGAAAAAATTAAAAGTCTTACTGACAAAGCACGTGAAAACTATATAAAAGAATATTCTCCCAAACAGTTTGCTTGCACAATAGAAGAGTATGACGCAGATGAAGAGGTTTACAAACTGAAGTCCAACAACTTTAGTTCTCACTTCTATGTAAAAGTACCTCTAAACGAAGCTCCATACTTTAAGGAACATATAGAGAGTGCGGTAAAAGAACCTCAGTACTGCATAAAGAACGACTATATAGACATAGCAAGCTGCACATTTAATCTTAATGGAAAGAAATACACATCACCAACAATATATCGTGATGACGAATCTGCCAATCTTGCATTGAACTTGTCGCCATTGGAATTGAACTTGGTCGAAGAAGAAAAAGACAACTTTGCTATTGATGAAGTAGACACAAAAATCCCAATATGTAAAGAGACAAACTCTAAATGTTTTGTGGTCATCATTGGTAATGAAAAGTATTCAAAAGTAGCACCTGTATCTTATGCAAACAATGATGCCACTATTTTTGCACAATATTGTAATAAAACGTTAGGTATTCCTTCAAAGAATATTCGCTCATACGTAAATGCAACTTATGCCACAATGATGACAGCTTTGAAAGATATCAAACAAATATCAGAAGCATACAAGGGTGATATAAATGTCATTTTTTATTACGCAGGTCACGGTGTCCCCAACGAATCAAACCATAATGCATACCTGCTACCGGTAGATGTAGATGGGGCTCAAACAGAGCTATGTCTGCCAATCTGTAAACTTTACCAGAAACTGAATGACTTAAAAGCTAATCATACAGTTGTATTTATGGATGCATGTTTTAGTGGTGCACAACGTGGTAACGGCATGTTAACAAATGCTCGTAGCGTGGCATTAAAAGTGAAAAATGACACACCGCAAGGCAATATGGTCGTATTCACAGCTGCAACTGGCGATCAAACTGCCTACCCATACATAGAGAAACATCATGGTATGTTTACATATTTCTTATTGAAGAAATTGCAAGAGACAAGTGGAGAGGCTACACTAAGTGAGATTGGTAATTACATTTCAGAACAAGTTTCACAACAAGTAGCAATACAAAAAGGAAGAAAACAGACCCCACTTACAATTCCATCTGCAACCTATTCTGGGGATTGGAAGGAAACCAAACTAAAATAGTATGAGGATATATTTAGTATTGTTCGTGTGTGTAGCCTTGAACTGTTATGCTCAAAACAAGGATTATAACAAAGCTTACAATGATTTCAAAAATCAAGTTCAGCAAGAGTACGATGACTTTAGAAAACAGGCAAATGAACAATATGCTGTATTCATAAAACAGGCTTGGGAACAGTACCACACACTTCCTTCAATACAAAAGCCCCAAGACGAGACTGTTCCACCATTGGTGGTCCCAGAAGAAAATAGGAATAAGCCTATAGAAAACAATCCTATTCCTATAAAAGAAATCATAAATCCTCCAAGTCCTACACCGCAACCAATACCAATAGAACCCATAAAAGAACAGTCACAACCTAAAGAAACAACCATTGACTTCATATATTATGGAACGAAATGCTCTATCCGAATAAATGAGGATATCAAGACCATATTATCTAATATGGAGTGTGATAATAATCATTTATCGAAGATTTGGACTTTACTCTCTGATAAAGGTATTGTGAATAATACTATTCGTGATTGCCTCACAATAAGAATAAATATGAATTTATGTGATTGGGCATACCTTAACATGCTATCTACATTTGCCAAAGATGTATTTGGAGATAGTAATGAAGCGACAATGTTGGCATCTTATGTATATTGCCAAAGCGGTTACAAAATGCGAATAGGCAGAAATGGACAACATATTTACCTGTTGTACGCCAGCGAACACAATATATACGAAATTCCATATTTCAATATAAGAAGCATAAATTATTATCCATTTGAATGCTATGAAAACCAACTGGAAATATGTGACGCTTCATTTCCGCAAGAAAAACCGTTGTCATTGTATATTCCTAAAAATCAAAAATTTGAATACAAAGAAAGCAAATTAAGAACTTTGACTTCTAAAAGATATTCTGACATTCAGATACAGGTTCAAGTTAACGAAAACATGATAGATTTCTATAATACATATCCAACATCAGAAGTAAATAGTAACTTTATGACAAGATGGGCAATGTATGCCAATACGCCATTGGATGAGCATGTAAAAGAAAAACTATATCCAGCACTAATGGATAAAATTAATGGATTGAACCAATTGGAAGCTGTAAACAAATTGCTTAATTGGGTTCAAACTGCCTTTGTTTATGAATATGATGATAAGGTATGGGGACATGACAGAGCTTTCTTTGCAGAAGAAACCTTATATTATCCATATTGCGATTGTGAAGACAGATCTATACTATTCACTCGTTTAGTAAGGGATTTATTGGGATTGAAAACTATTTTAGTGTTTTATCCAGGGCATTTGGCAAGTGCTGTATGTTTTACAGACATTGTTTCTGGGGATTATATTTCTTTAAATGGAAAACATTATGTCATTACTGATCCGACTTATATTGGTGCACCAGTTGGAATGACAATGCCTGATATGGACAATACTCAAGCACACGTTATTCTATTAGAGTGACACAATCATAAATGGATTTTAAAGGCAAAAAGTACCTTATAAGATATCAAGTGTCAACAACTAAATATTAAAATATGATGAAAAAAGCTATTTGCATAATCGTATTATTGATGAGTTTTATGTTCGGTTACTCACAAGACTTTAACAAGATGTTGTTCCCATTATGCGACCAATCTTCAAAATTATGGGGATGTGTAGATATAAAAGGTAATACAGTTATACCCTTTAAATACAAACATTTGTGGGGCAGAACTTTTTTCTCAAGCCAATTAGAAGATGGTAGTTGGTTCGAAAGAAGCGCATACATTGATGAAGAAGAACGTTTTCTGCCATTCACATTAGGTTGGGGATGGGTTGCCGACGAGAATAAGAATACTGTCTCTTATTATGGCAAGCAAATATTGAACTATGAAATACGAGATATTAGTAGCGACAAATATATTATCATAAAGCAAAATGGCAAGTTTGGAGCATTAGACAGCATAGGAAACAATGTGATACCTTGCATATACGATTACATCATTTTGAATCATGAAAACATGAAACTTTTTCACGATGAAGGCCTTGCAGATGTTTTAAAGAACAACAAAATGGGTTGCGTAGATAAAAATGGAAAGATTGTCATTCCATGTATATACGACAACAACACATTAAACTTCGCCAGATATGATGGAGTTATTCATGCGCAAAAAGATGATGAGGAAGTTATGTTGGATATGAAGGGACATGTCATATCAACCAAAACTCCAACAGAATGGGTAATATGTCCAGGGGCAGAAGAAAACGACAGTAGAGAATTAATATGTGTTGAAAAAAATGGAAAGCATGGATGCATTGACAAAAATGGCAAGCTTGTCATTCCATTCATTTCCGACACTCATATTTTCTTCAACAACAATGGTAATTATGCAGCTATTTCTCAAGGGGGAAATCGTGAGAAAAATAATTTGGGTAAATTTGGCTATATTAATAGAAAGGGAGAAATTGTTATTCCATGCAAATATTATTTAGCCTCTAAATTTTTGGGGGAATATGCTATTGTAGAGACTCCTGAAAATCCATCAAACAACTATGGATACAATTTAGAAATTATAGACGAAAAAGGAGATTCCAAATATAGAACTTACGTCGAAATATACGGATACCATTATTTTGAAACCGATTTTTTAAACGAACAAAGTATATCTTATGATACATTTTCACTCTCTTCAAATGGATTCTTTTGTGAAAAAAGAAAAGATGGAGGATTTTTCTTTAGGCCTGTAATAGGTTATGGATATGAAGAATTAGAGAATCAAGTATTTGATAAACTCTCAGCTTTTGGCGAATTTAAGGAAGGATTGGCATTGGTCGAGAAAAATGGACTGAAATGGTTTGTCAATAAATATGGTAAAAATATTTTATATGACAAATTTGATGACATTGGTACAATATCAATAGATGCTGTTGGAAACATCCAAAAGACTCTCGTTTTGAATAAGAGATTCCTTATTTCCAAAAAAAATGATTTATATGGAATTGTAGACTTGGAAAGAGAAAAAGTAGTGACACAATGCATCTATGAAACAATAGGAAGAGACGAGGGAGAAAATTTGGGTGATACTTATGGGCAGACTCTTATTCATCATAACATGGTTAAGGTTAAAAGAAATGGTAAATATGGATATGTAAAGCTTGATACAGGCGAAGAAGTGATACCATGTGAATACAATAGTACTACAGCTCGTTTCAAGAAATTCCAATACCTCTACAATAACCAAAAGTCAAATATTGACGAAAACATTCCGGTTTGTAATACATCCAACTCGAAATGCTATGCTGTCATTATCGCAAACGAAAAATACACAAGAGAACAAAACGTACCCTACGCGATGAATGACGGAAAAGTTTTCTCTGAATATTGCAAGAAGACTCTCGGTCTTCCTGACAACAACATCCACTATGCAGAGAACGTAACACTCAATGACATTAAATACCATTTAGCATGGCTTAAAAACCAAGTCAAGATGGCTGGTGACGACGTAAAGGTAATTTTCTATTATGCAGGACACGGTATTCCTAACGAGTCTGACCGCACTTCCTATATACTACCAAGCGATGGCTTTGCTTTCGATGTCAATACAGGATATAGTCTTAAAGACTTGTATAAAGAATTAGGTGACCTACCATCCAAAAACATCATTGCATTTATTGATGCCTGTTTCAGTGGTGCGCAAAGAAGCGAACAAGTCAACGCCGAAGCCAGAAGAGTTGCCATCAAAGCTAAACCAGACAGACCTACTGGAAAACTTGTTGTCTTCTCGGCAAGCCAAGGTGACGAATCCGCACTTTCATACGATAAGGAAAGGCACGGACTATTCACTTATTATCTTTTGAAAAAGTTACAAGATACTAATGGTGATGCTTCTTTGGGAGAAATAGTCGACTATGTGAAACGAGAAGTAGCTAAACAAGCAATCCAAGAAAGAAATAAGGTACAAACTCCATCTGTATATAATTCATCCGAAATGGAGGAATGGAGAAACATCAAACTAAAATAAGTATAAGCAATGAAAAGGAAAATATGAGATAGTACGAACACAAACTTACGAGAAAAATAGTCATACAATACTCACGAATAAGAGAGCCAAGGGTTATCGGAAATCCTTGGCTCTTTTTAATTTCTCTTAATTGTATATCAGGTAACCGTCACAATATTTGCATTCCTAACGCTCAATACTCCTCGCTCAGCGCACAACAAAATCTTCGGTGCGAATTTTTCGAGTTTTGAGCGGTTGGGGTTATCTTGCTAATACGCAATGTGTTACGACGTTGACAAACATGATGTAGCGTAAATGACGGCTCAAAACAAGCCACTTTATATTGCCAAACAGCCACTGTTGCACTCCAATATAGCCACTGTTGCAAAGCAATAAAGCCTCTCTTGCACTCTGAAAGCAGAACTATCAGCATGCAAAAGAGGCTTTATTGATAATCGCAAGTGTCAATAACGCTGCAAAATCCCACAAAAACGGCAGCATAAATCTCTAAAATCAATTTTTATTTTGTAACACCTTTTTACCGCTTGTACGATATTTGCATATCGGACAGGAAGACATGTTTTTATTCTTCTCACACCCTAACATCATGTCTTCATGTCTTCCTGTCAAAAAGAGCCTGTCTTCTTGTCTGAAGAGTCTACCTGTCAAAAAAAGATTTTCGGTTTATCAGACTGCATATCTCGATTATTATTTGTAAATTTGCTACATATTAATATTGTCAAACCGTTAACACAATTCCACTCATGAGATATCTTGACCCCAAAGCCTACCTTACATTCAAGAAGATATTCGGTGAGCATAAGGACTTGCTCATCAGCTTGCTTAATGCCCTGCTGCCATTGGCAGACGATGAGCAGATAGAGAGCGTGGAGTATCTGTCGCCCGAACTGGTGCCCGACACTTACGTGGGCAAGAACAGCATTGTGGACGTAAGGTGTCGTGACGTGAAGAACAGACAGTTTATTGTGGAGATGCAGATGCTGTGGACTGAAGCATTCAAGCAGCGCGTGCTCTTTAATGCTTCCAAGGCTTTCGTGCGCCAGTTAGACAAGAAGCGCAAGTATGAGTTTTTGCAACCGGTCTACTCGCTCAACCTTGTCAACGAGACTTTCATGAAGGAATATCCCGATGAGTTTATACATAACTATAATGTTGTGCACGAGCTGCATAGCGACGAGATTATAAACGGACTGCACTTCACATTCGTGGAGCTTCCAAAATTCCAGGCACACTCCGTCATGGAAAAGAAGATGGCTGTGCTTTGGCTCAGATTCCTGACGGAAATAGATGAGCATACAAAGGAAGTGCCGCAAGAACTGCTTGACAATCCCGAGACCTCCAAAGCCCTAAAGGCTGTGGAAGAATCTGCTATGACAAAAGACGAACTCCTTGCATACGATGACTTTTGGGACAAGCTTGGTGCCGAACGTCTGCTGTTTGTCGACTCCAACAAAAGAAGCATGGAGGAAGGCAGGGCGGAAGGCCGTAAAGAGGTGGCACGCAACTTGTTGCGTATGGGAATGTCTATAGAAGATATCTCGAAAGCCACAGGTATTGCCAAGGCTGAAATTGAGGAATACTCTTAATAAGAGCATGGTAAGATATTAAAGAAAAGGGGGACTTGCTGACAATCAATCTGATCAGTCAGCAAGTCCCCTTTATTCGTTCCTAACTCCTAATTCGGGCGATACGCCCGCTATCAGAATCTCTTGAAGTAAAGTCTTAGGGTCTTAGATTTCAGCACCATTGAGCTGCCGTTGAGTCGTTCCTTGAGGAAGGGTTCTTCCAGGTTGTTGATGCCGTATGGGGCGAGTAGGGCTGGGTCGACGATGGGAAGGTCGCCGCCGTCTTCACCCTTGTCCTGGTGCCAGTTGTCTTTATAGGGCGTGT